>Ga0209723_1001735_pt1 | contig 32419 bp, 24 predicted proteins | sample BiotimSIPDNA_2_FD_185750 | JGI IMG/M metagenome (GOLD analysis project Ga0209723, IMG submission 185750) | Anaerobic biogas reactor microbial communites from Washington, USA - Biogas_R2 time_0 SIP DNA (SPAdes) (version 2) | ecosystem: Engineered > Bioreactor > Anaerobic > Unclassified | place... | reverse complement strand
CCCCCAAGCGGTCGCCCGCGACGGTTTTCAAGACCGTTGGATTACCATTATCCTAGTCCTCCAAAAAAAAGTCTTTCAAATATAGCTTTGTGCAGCAATTGGTGCAAGGGTGAAAAATTTATAACAAGCGGCTCAGCCGGTATTCTTCTCTGGCGAAAAAAGGCAGATAGCTGTTTTTGTGATACAGCCAGATCTCATGCTTTCTGTCTTGAAGACTTTTGCCCCGGGGAATATCAAAGTAAAATTCTTCCTCATAAACCCCTTCTTCCAGCTTTTCCAACTCTACCAGAGTATAGGATGCCAGGTGAAGCACCCTGATGGTGTCCCTGGTCACTTCATCGATAAAAAACGAGATAAACACACTTCCTTTTAAATCCTGGCCCTTGGCAAAACAGGACCTCATCAGAAAACCTTTTCCAGACCTGCCATACTCAGCTTTTATAATAGAATACGATTCTTTAGGGTAATCTTTTTCTTCATTCTTACGCTTCAAGCTAAAGGGCTTACCTTCTTTAGAATCGGAGGTTCTGGCCAGAATTATCAGACCATCCAGATTACACTTTAACTCGAATGAATCGGCCATGATCAGGTTTGCGGCTCTCTTGCGGTTTAAAAGCAGATCGTCGTAATCACGCTTCTCAAAAAAATCAAACAGATAAAACTGGGCTCTCATACTGTCACTTGGGTATGGATGAATAAATGCCCACTCCCTGTCAGCTATTTTGGCCATCAGGTGAGCATCGGAGGCTATAGGAACTTTTTTTGGAACAAACCTTATAAGTGAATCAGTAACAGCATCGTGTCTGGAATATTGGTAATGAAAAACATTGCGTTTCTGCGGATTAAACATCTCTCTGATATTAATTCCGATTGCCGATTGTCGGAAAAGAAACATAAAAGCTATCGATGGTAACAGCGTTCCAAAAAGGGCATGATAGAACTGTCTTTCCGCTTTTATCCGGGAGATTCCTTCCACCAGAATAATAAAAACCGGTGCAATCATAATCGCGTGCCGATGAAAAAGAACTGAACCAGAAGCTATAAAGATTATCATTAAAGGCAGCAGTAGAATTAAGCCGAGCAGAAACTTCAGAAGAGTAATATTCAGGATCACCAATATGATAAGTACAAACTGAAATCGTGATGAAAAGAGATTATTCAGGAAATAAGTTAAATATCTGAACAAAACAACCACAGGATTATTATCAGATGTATTTACGACATGAGCAGCCAGATTGAGATGGTACTCTTTTGCTCCAAAGATAGTCTGAATAACCGGGGTAAAAACAAAAAACTGGGCAACAGCAAGCAAAATAAGTATTGACGAACGTTTTTTGTCTCCGTCGATTATCATCAATGCCAAAAGCAGGTTGAAAAGAAATGCATGTTCCTTGACCGACATCCCCAGGACAATAAATAACCAGAAAAAAACATATTTTTTTCTGCGATAGAAAAGCCATGCCAGAAGATGTGGAGTGATGATAAACGAATCTGCATGAAATTCGAAAAGATTTATTGCAGCAAGCAGAGGAAACATCCAATAGCATAATGATAGAATCACTGCGGTTTTTTTACTGATATTTAGCTGAAGCGCCAGCAGATAGACCACAACTCCAGCAGAACCGATAGCTATTGTTTGCAGAATCAGAAGAGTATATGCAGAAGGGAATAGAGCAAAAAAAGGCAGGAAAAGAAGCATAATAAGCTCAGTATGGCCACTAAACCTGCAAGAACTGAAACTGTCATTTATCAGGGTTGATTCCATCAATTTTCCATTAAGTGTGTTGTAGAAAGCCTGAAGGAAATTGCTCATATCGAAATCACAGTTGAAGCCATTGTAGATTTTGATAGAGAAGGTGGAGAAAATGATACAATATATAAGAAAACATCCGGAGATTATTAAGTGACAGGAATAATTTTGGATGAGATTATTCTTAATAAATGGTTTCATAAACAGCGAGAGTTGAACAGTAACAGGAAACAGATTTAATCAGAGCCAGTTAAAGGATACTAAGCTGTCTTTTGGAATTCAAGGGTAAAGTTAGGGTCGGACCATGGTTAATTGCAGTAAATTCAGATGATTACCCGGTTGCAAAAGACAAATTTAAAACACTTAAGCATGGAAGCAATTATTCCCATTCTGATGGCAATGGATTTTCCGTAGTGTGATTAAGCGATTAAAAATTAACCTTTAATATCACCTAACCTCTTGGTTTAAGATGATAATAAGTATGGTCCGACCCTTTTATCCCTCCTCCGAATCAGACTACTTTCGGAGGAGATGCCGTTTTCCGCTAAATTAAAAGGTCTTGGCTTTCCCAAAAAGGTTTTCACTTCACTCAAAAAGGTTTTCCGTTAAAGTGATAAGGTTTAGGGTTTACCCCCTAAGGTTTTAGGGTTCATCCAAAAAAGGTTTTTCGTTAAAGTGGTAAGGTTTAGGGCTTACCCCCTAAGGTTTCCACTTCACCACAATAGGTTTTTCGTTAAAAAATTGAAAGGCCTGTAAAGAAAATTAAAAGGTTTGTAAAGAAAATTGAAAGGTCTGTAAAGTAATCCATAAGGTTTTGGCTTAGACCCGAAAGGTTTTTCGTTAGAATGGCAAGGTTCTGGCATTCTTGTGTATTCCGGTCTATTCGGCACTCGATTCCGGCATTATCCGGCAGCAGGCCTCCGGGACAATTAACGACCCTGAATTCAGATGATTACATGGTTGCATAAGACAAATTTTAAGTGCTTAGCAAAGGTGGCATCGAGGGATAGCAGATCAAGAGCCCGGACTGAAAAACAAGTGCTGTTTGCGTTTGGCAAATAAAATGGAGGATCAGATCTTTATGAGCTGGACCTGGGAATCGATAGTGCCCAAGGGAGGCAATGGGTTTTCTGTATGCTTGATCAAGCGATTGAAAATTAACCGTTAAGATCACCTGAGTCTTTGTTTAAGAAGGGGATGAGCCTGGTCCGACTCCTTTCTGATTCAAACAGGCACTAGAAGATCCTTGCTTCTCAAAAGTGTAGATTTAATAACTTCCTGGCCTAACTGGAAATTATTGAATTTTCGTGGATTATCCTTTGCATTAGCAACATTTAACGATTGCAAAGATATAATAGAATATTCCAAAGCATTTTTAGTGAAGTTAAGTAACTCGAAGTTGTATATCCTACCGCTGTTTTTGCCATAAACAATAATTATATCTTTTTGCTTTTCTACTTCTTTTGGTTCTGAGCTGTTATATTCAATAAAACCCGTAAGTTTATTATTCTGTTTGTCGTAGTTAAAATCAATAAAGAAAGGAATATCACCTGCTGGTACAATAAAACTTATGGTTATGGCATTTGGATCAGAATATGGCTCTTTATTCTTTAATTTAACAATAAAGCGCATTTTCCTCTCTCCTTTTATTAATATACATTATAGCTTAATTGCTGATGTTTTTTCCAATATCCTTGTGTAACCAATTAATCGTTCATTCAAATCATTATTTGCGCCAAAAGTCTGATTGGGGTTATTATCATCAAACACCAATACACCACACATTTCTTGATTTTCATCCAATACGGGCGTTCCCCATAAATTTGTAGAGAGCCTATGTAAAGTCTTTAGTTTGTTAAAATCAGTTATTTTCCCAAATCGCATATATTTTTTAACAATGGTCTGATTATTTTTGCTAAGGTCTTCAATTCGTTTTGCATTTTTTAAATCAATATTAGATATATCAGGTAGTTTTACATGGAGTGGAGATTGCCTCAACCAAATCAATGAAGCAAATCCATCTACTTCCTTATCTGTACAGGCAGCAGTAAAAATGGTACTTGTTCCTTTTGAATATGGTTGGCCTTCTCGAGCATAAATATGTAGATACTTTTTAAAAGGACTTGGAATATTTTTGATATAATACCAAACACACTGTTTCTTCATATGATGCCGCAAATTTACTATAAGGCATTTCCAAATATAAACGAATAAAGTCTCAAAACCGTTTTTCTGCTGAAATAATGTAATTCTATTATGGTAAGTATCTCCTCCAAATAATTGAAACAATATTTCCTTTAATACACATTTTATTAATTTTTTCTTTTTTCTGTTTGGTGGAACCCAGTTTAAAGCAAAGTTTGTCAACAATAATACTACAGCGATAAATATGCCAATCTCAACCTTGTAAGGGAAAATTAATTCTTTATATACAGTGCAAGAAACTTCCTTATCTGAGAATGGCCATATAGGAGATGGTGTTAGCATTTGAAGATACCATAATGCTAACGTTAAAAGGGCAGAAAATACACTAGCCCAAAATTTTCTTGATCGCAGAAGTGTTAACATGAGTTTTTTAAAAAATAGTTTAACTTATTTCGGAATACGGTCAAAAAACTTCATGACTAATAAACATATTTATAATGCTGTTACAAATATCTTCAACAATACTTATTACGTGGGTAATACTGTTCCGTTGTCAGTCTTATTCACTTATATCAGTTTATTGGAAAAAAGGAACCTCCCCAAGCTGAAAACATGAAGCTACATACGGTCTGGACAATCCCGCAATGTCTTCGCGAATAATTGCTTCTCAACTATTACTCCTACCGCTATACCTGAAATAGAGCAGCAAATCCAAAGAAACCATAACCATATTGAGCAAGTACAGGTAAATCACCCAATCCATGGAATAAAGAATCTTGTGAATAACACCACTGGCATAACCAACAATAATCACAATCATGAACACCGGGCTCTTGCCGCTGACTTTTTTGGTACGCCACGATTTATGTATGGAGATGGGCCAGCTCACACCAAAACAGATCATCATCAGTGCTTCAAAAAGACTCATATCTCGACATTGCCTTCAAAAACCTTTCTGGCCGGACCGGTCATAAAAACCGGATCTGACAGATCCCCACTCCATTGTATCTGAAGCTTACCTCCTGGAAGATACACAGTCACATCATTACCGTGAAGCTTATTTATGATCCCTGAGACCACACTTGCACAGGCACCGGTTCCACAGGCCTGGGTCTCTCCGCAGCCCCGTTCCCATACCCTCATCTGTATCTCACTGTCAGAAAGGACTTTTACGAATTCCACGTTAGTCTTTTTAGGGAAAAAAGGGTAAGTTTCAATTTTGGGGCCATAGCCTTGAACCAATGTATCGGTCAGTTCATCCGAATAAATCACTGCATGAGGATTTCCCATTGATACAGCGGTGATCTGAAAATTCTGCCCATCAATGTCTATATTTTTCATCACCACAGTCCCACTATCCTGAGTAACCGGGATTGCGGGGGCATCGGTTACTGGTCGCCCCATATTCACTTTCACCATGTTTTCACCGATTACGTCGGTAATGATATCACCTGCGGCAGTTTCTATTACAAGATTATTTAAACTGGTTAGCTGCATTAGTTTAGCATAAAGAGCCAAACAACGGATTCCGTTTCCGCACATCTCAGCCTCGGTACCATCGCTGTTAAAAATCCTCATCCTGAAATCCGCCTGGCTCGAAGGAAGCACAAATATTATCCCATCAGCCCCTACCCCACGTCTGCGGTCACAGATCCTGGGAACGTGTTTGAGAACTGTCTGCGCCATCCCAACCGATACTTCATGTGTAACCAGGAAATCGTTCCCCAGTCCTTCCATTTTCATAAAATTCATTTCTTTTCCCTTTACCAGCTCTGTATTGATTTTTCCAGGATCCGGGCAACTATATCTTTCACCGCTTTTTCTTTTCCAACTCTCTCCTCTTCGGTTCTAGAATCATAGATACCTTCACCACTCACCGTTCCCTTATACAATTCACTATCTTTAACATTGTCCAGAAATTCTACTTCTGCGGTGATCTTAACGATGTACTGATCAACGTTTACCTCTCTTGCAGAAGTTGCCCCATAGGAGTAAGGAACATTTTCATAATAGGTTACACTTCCACTGATAGAGGCATCCCCTTTGCCATTGGCAATTTTCAACTGTCCCTTATTTGTGACCTGCCTGCTTAATTCCTGAGTAATCTCATCGGCGATATTAGGCTCCAGCGAGTTGTTAGCAAATAAAGGGATATCGATTGTTTTCAGATGTGATGGTAAGGCACTGTTACTGAAGGAGTAGATGCCACATCCCCAGAAAATCGCTAATACCGAAACCAAAAAGAAAGGATAGAATTTCTTCATTAATCCTCCAGTGGAACGTAGCTTATAGTAGAAGCCTCAATGGAAGGGTCTGCTTCAAAAAACTCTTTAATGCTAAAAATCATCTTTGAAACATCTTCAAAATTCTTAAAATCACCATCCAGAGCCCTGACAAACTGTTTTCCGTATCCTTTTGTGAGAATGCGGTTATCCAGTACGATCAATGCACCCCTGTCATTTACAGTTCGGATCAACCGTCCTGCCCCCTGACGGTATTTGATGATGGCTTCAGGTATCGAATAGCTGAAAAAAGATTCTCCATTGATCTGTTCCATTCGTTTGGAGATTGCAAGGGTCAAAGGGTGAGTGGGAACCGGAAATGGCAACCTGGGTATGATCACGATTTCACATGCCTCCCCCGGAACATCGATTCCTTCCCAGAAACTTTCGGTTCCCAGCAGAATCATCCGCTGATTCTGCCTGAATTGCTCCAGAATATTCTGTCTGGAACCACTGGCGCCCTGTGCCAGGATTTTCCCATTATCGATTTGCTGATTTGCTCTTAAGAGCTCATTAACCGCGTTGAGCATGGTGTTGGCAGTAAATAAAACCAGTATGTTTTTGTTGAATTCGGCATGAAGTCTGAGAATGGTATCTGCAACATAAGCGGGAAATTCAGGATTATCCGGTTCCGGGCTGCTTTTAACTGCCCCCATAATAGACTGATGCACACCAAAGGGACTCTTGAAAAAGGCCGCAACAGTGCGATGATCATGCGGCAGAAGCCCTACGGCTCTTTTGAAATAATCAACAGACCTGGAAACCGACAGGGTAGCAGAGGTAAAGATCACCCCTCCATCACAGCGTTCCCATACACCTGAGAGTACTCCCCCGATATCTAAAGGTACACCACAAAGTTTAGCCCAGTTTTTAGTCCTGCTTCCTTCAAGCCAGAAGACATGTTCCTCGGTCTTAGCTGCCAAAAGATAAGACAGATCCGCCTTAAGTTGAGATGCTTTCTCATAACAGGTCTGAACCTGAGCTGAAAGATCTTCAAATTTATTGGTATATTCTCCTGAAGACAACACCTGCCTTAAGGAGAACAATCGGTCTACCAGTTCACCGATATCGGTTCCCAGAGCAGCAGGTTCAATCAGGGAATCGAGCTCATTCTCATGGTAGGAAATCTGATACTCACTGGAACCGGCTTTCTTTTCTGCCCAGTTTCCCAGTTCTTCCAGAAATTTCTGTGAACTTTTACGCATGTGCCTTAAGATGTTTCTTAACTCTTTGCCATGTCCGTAGATATTCTCTTCAGCCTTAAGTTCACCGGTTTTTAAAACCAGGTTATTGATCTGGTCCAGAAACAGATTTATCCTCGCGGTGTCCAGTTCAACTCTGAGATATCGATGTCCGCAGGATTCCAGATGATGCGCTTCGTCAAAGATTATGGTACCTATTTTACCAAGGAATGAAGATTCCGAGCAGATTTCAGAAAAGAAGAGGGCATGATTAATGATGACAATATTTGAGCTAAGGGCCTGCTGGCGGGCTTTCTGGAAAAAGCAGTTCTGAAAACAGCTACAGCGTCGCCCTTGGCATTCATAGCTTTCTGCAGAAACGAGATTCCAGATTCTGGAAAACCATTTGGGATTGAACTGGTTTTGCTCTTCTATGTCACCGGTTCTGGTTTTTTCGACCCAGGGAATCAGTGGGAGAATGGCAAAGCGTTCCCGCGGTGAAATGTTTCCAATCTCTCCTCTAAGCAACTTTTCCCAACGGTTAATACAGATATAATTATTGCGACCTTTCAAAACAGTATAACGGAGTTTTTCTCCCAGGATTTTTTTCACCAGCGGAAGATCTTTAACAAGCAGTTGGTCTTGAAGGTTTTTGGTTCTGGTACACACTAATACTCTGCAGTTATTGGTAATAGCCCACTGGCTGGAGGGTAGCAGATAAGCCAGCGATTTTCCTGTACCTGTGCCTGCTTCGGCTATCAGAATCGAGCTGGTATTCAGGGTATCGACAACCTGAAGAGCCATATCGGTTTGTGATTGTCTTGGAGTAAAGCCCTCTACAGCCAGTTTCAATTTACCATTATCGGAAAACAGCTCTCCGACACTGTTTTTATCGATTGGAAGATAGCTTTCGGGCTCCTGTAAGCGTGTTCCGGGATTTTCTGTTTTATTAAGCTGGAGCAGCACCTGAGCTCTGTTTCCATTCAAAGATTGGATCATTAAGGATTTAAAGAGTGATCCCGGAGCACATGCGGCTATGGTTTGTCGAATATGCATAGGAAGCCCGCTTATTCTTTTTATCAATCTTACAGCGACTTCACCTGAAGCCATGGCATCAAAAAGTGCCCTGTGCGCGTTATCCAGATTGATCTGCAGATATTCACTTACTGCTTTTAATGAGAAACGGGTACTCCCCTGAAGAAGTATTCGTGAAAGGAGTGCAGTGTCTATCAGTTGGCCAGAGAAAGCTGGGTGGCCGGCTCTTTTGAGCTCTTCACTGAGAAATGTTGCATCAAATTCGACCTGATGCCCGCACAGGGGAAGATCGCCGATAAACTGAAGCAGTTTCTCTGCAACTTCAGGGAATGCAGGTGCACTGATTAGCTCCTTATCAGAGATGCCGGTGAGATCTGTGATAACAGGGGGAACTGGTCTGCCAGGATTTATAAATGTGGAGAATTCATCTTCCGGTTTGCCTTTAATAAAGCGAATGGCTCCGATTTCTATCACTCGATCATTTCGAAAATCCAGCCCTGTCGTCTCCAGATCGAAAGCGATAAAATCCGGAACGTTCAATGATACTGCAGTATCATTTTTGTGATCGGTTTTGTTTTTTGAATGACCTTTTTTGGAAGATTTTGAAGTCAGTGGTTTTCTGGCTTCAGACAGAAGTTCTTTTTTGTTACTCTCTGAGAGGAGGTCAAATAATTTCGGCATGTGTTCTCGCTGTTGCTTTGTAAAATTTTTTCAGGATTAAATATAAAACATAAAAGAGAGAGAGCCCTCAGTATTAAACGGCAAAATCAAGTAATTCGATCTCATCGGGAAGCTCTTCGGGTGCTTTTTCGAATAGCTCATGCGATACCCATCGAATGGTCACGTTTTTAATTTTCTGATTCGAGAGTACATCAATCACCCAGGAATACCAGGGTTGTTGAGTCGCAATCAGAAGTGTATCCACTTTATGATTCTGAAAAACAGTTCTGAGAGTCTCATAAGTTCCAATGACCTGGTATCCCTGATACTCACTTGGAACAGAGCTGTTACTATCCCATACTATTCCAATTATGTCACCACTTTTCTGTGTTTCGATATTTTTGATGATCTTAGCAGAAATCGCTCCACTTCCCAGAACCACTATTCTTTCGGGTGAGAAGACCAGGCGTTTGAAACGATGTACTATAAGAGGAATAAGTTCTCTGTAGGCAATAAGCAGAAGAGAAATCATTATGGATGACAAGGCGAAAACGGCTCTGGAAAAAGCAAGAGACTTAACGAAGTACACCATGGCGAAAAAAAGCAGTGTAGCCAGAAAGCTGGAATTTAAAGCGTTTGACAAGGTATAGCGCTTTTTAGAATAGATTCCATTATAAAGAAACATAAGAAGAAAACTTAAGGTGATAAGACAGTGTACTCCCTGCATCCTGGAGGAATGCTCACCCAAATAGATGCTGTTGTCATTGAATCTAAGCAGCATTCCGATCCACAGAGTTGTGTTGATGATAATCAGATCGATAAATACCGGAAGGAAGTGGCGGAAAAGCCATCTAGCTGTGTATTGAATCGAGAGAAAGATGATCCCGATAAGAATGAGCCAGTCAGGGAAAAAACCGCCCCTGATATGGCGGTATTTTTTTGAGAATATAACCATGGCTTCATAGAAAGCGAATCTTGAGCGCAAAGGAGATCTGGCAGAGCTTTGTCCCTTACGATGGATGATCTGGGTTAAGGGATGGTACCATACCTCATATCCTTTTTCTCTAACCCTCCAACAGAGGTCGATATCTTCACCATACATGAAAAATTGCTCATCAAATCCATGCAACTGATCAAAGAGAGTGCGACGGATAAACATAAAGGAACCAGATACTGCATCAACTACAGCGGATTCATTCTCATCCATATAGGTCAGATGATATCTGGCAAAGTGTTTACTTTTAGGGAAGATCCTGCTTAATCCTGTAAAGTAGTAAAAAGCAACCAGGGGAGTCACAAAGCCTCTCCTGCAGCTTGCCTGTAAAGAGCCATCCTGATTGAGAATCTTTGGCCCCATCAAACCGGCCTTGGGATGGGATTGCATGAAATCTACTGCCACCTTGAGAGTGTCTTTGGCAATTACGGTATCAGGGTTGAGTAGCAGCACATATTTTCCACTTGAGCTCTGAACACCGATATTACATGCTTTACCAAAGCCTACGTTGCTTTTAAGCTGAATCCAATTAACATTCTTGAATTCTGAAGTAATCAGTTCCTTTGAATTGTCGCCGGAAGCGTTGTCAACAACCAGGATTTCAGCCTGTTCTGCCAGTTCTGCATCCTGTACAGACCTGATGGCATCGCGTAGACAGCCAGGGACCTTGTAATTAACAATCACTATAGATATCAGTTTGTCAGATATAACTGGCACTGTTAATAATTCCTCTTGAAAAGTGATGCCAAACGAAGTTTCCAGATCAGCAGAAAGGCTTCACGAATAATCTTGGTGGACATCTTCGAGTCACCAAATTTTCTGTCGGTAAAAACAATCGGTATTTCAGCTATTCTGAATCCCATTTTCCATGCATAGTAATTTATTTCCACCTGGAAGGAGTATCCGGATGAGGATATTTTTTCCATATCAAGTTTTTCCAGAAGCTCTCTGCGGAAGCACTTGAATCCACCGGTGCAGTCCTTTACTGAGATTCCGGTCAGTATGCTGGCGAATTTATTGCCGCAGTAGCTTAAGAGCAGTCTGGACATAGGCCAGTTAATCACATTTACTCCAGAAATGTAGCGCGACCCGATTACCAGATCATTTTCCTTTATGGCATTGAGAAAATCGGGAAGATATTTGGGATCATGAGAAAAGTCCGCATCCATTTCAAATATGAACTGATAGGAGCGTTGCAATGCCCACTGGAAACCGCTAATATAAGCTCTCCCTAATCCATTTTTTTGAGGACGTTCCAACAGATATACATCGCTTATGGTAGAAGCCATTTCCCGGACAGACTGTGCGGTTCCATCTGGTGAGGAATCATCAACGACAAGTATATGAACCTGGGGAAGCACTTTTTTTATTTCCGGTATTATTAAAACAATGTTTTCCCGTTCATTATAGGTAGGGATTATTATTAGAGCCTGATCTTTTTGCATTTTAGATATATCTTTTAATCTCTGAGGTGAAAATTCTGCTATATTAAATTTAGTTGGCCATTGGATTTTTTGATCTACTAAAATAAGTTGAATATATAATATATCAAAGAATGTAGTGTATCGGCCATGTTAAAAACCTGGCCGGTGTTGCAGAATCCTGAAAACAGTGCCTGGTGGCGAGGACAAAAGGCCCGGGTTTATAGAAACACAGTATCAATGAACCCCTAAACAGGTTAATTTTTTTCCGTGTAAATCTACTGCGGTTTTCAGGATTATAGATTAATTGAAAAACTTCCTTTGTTATGATATCTTAATAGGAATAAGATGGTACTTCTGGTAATGTCTTTCCTTAGCTGCATAGTTTAAATTGTAAAGGGAAAACACCTGACGATGCTAATATTTTCTTTTTTTTCTATCTTTGCAGCCACTCTCTGTTTTGGATTAGCCATAATTGTCCTTAAGTACAGCACCGAAAAGACCTCAAACCGTATTTTTGGTCTATTCTGCCTCTCGGCTTCATTCTGGTCGATTACCGAGTTTTTGGCCAGCCAATCGGAAAGTGCCGGAAAAGCTGCATTCTGGCTTGGCTTTGGGGCAATCTGGACCATTTGCATTGCATTTCTGGTACATTTTGTACTTGATTATACAACACTACTGAAAAAACGACTGTTCAGATATTTTCTCTACATTACGTATTTGACTGCAGTGGTATTTGCGCTGTTTAATTATTATTTACTGAAAAGTTCGGTAGAATGGAGTCACTGGGGCTGGAGCCAAAATGTTGAGCCATCCATTCTGGCATCCCTAATAGGATCCTGGGGTATAGTTGTTTCGGTTCTATGCGTTGCCTTGCTGGCTTACTTCCATTTTACTGCCAAAACCGAATCGGTTCGCTCCCAGTCGTTAATCATCTTGAGCGGATGTGCAGTAGCATCGTTAATTGGAATAGTTGGTGAACATGTACTTCCAATTCACTTCATAAAAACACCTGATTTTACCAAAGTAGCTATCTCCTGTATGGCAATATTCGTTACTTATGCGATCAGGAGACACAATCTTTTCAATCTTAATCCATCCGATGCTGCAGAGGTAATCATCAGTTCCATGTCCGATGCTCTGGTGGTTGTCAATATCAAAGACGAAATTGTGATTGTAAACAGAGCACTTCTTTCCATGCTTCAATACACAGAAGCCGAGCTCCTTGGAAAGCATCCTGATAAGTTTATTGCTTTTATAGCAAACACAGATACCACAGTAAAGCAGTTATTAAAAGGTGGCTCGGTTAATGATGTACAAACCGAATTTATAAGAAAAGATGGTTCGACAATTCCCATTTCTCTATCCTGGTCGATTCTGCGTTATAAGAATAACAAATTGAGGGGGATAGTTTTTTTCGGCAGGGATATTTCTGAGCAACAGCAGAATATGCAGATTCTTCAGCAGGCCCGTGATGAGCTGGAACATCGGGTGGAAGAACGGACGCTGGAGCTGGAGCAGCGAAACGCACAGCTTCAGTTCGAAATACAGGAGCGGATTTTGGCCGAAAATGATCTGGCGGCTCAAAAAGAGTATTTATCGGTAACATTACGCTCTATTGGAGATGGAGTTATCACTGTTAATGAGCATGAACATATCGTTTTCCTCAATAAAGCAGCAGAAGCGATCACCGGATGGAAACAGGAGGATGCAGAAGGAAAGAAACTGACAGAGGTGTTTCCTATTAAACATCTGGAGCAGCATAATGCTTCCTACTATTTTCCAGATTCAGTATCTGAAATTGATAGTCGCAGAGTGGAACTGGTCTCACTATCCGGAGTTAATCATGTGTTGTCTGAAAACCGTTCTGCTATCCTTGATTGCAATGGCAAAACACTGGGATATGTGATTGTTTTCAGAGATATCACCGAAAAAGAGATCCTTGAGGAGGAGTTGTTTAAGTCCAGAAAACTTGAATCGGTCAGTCTGCTTGCCAGCGGCCTGGCTCATGATTTCAATAATCTGCTCACAGGAATAATTACCAACCTTTTCATGGCTAAAACCGCTTTGCCTATTAACAGTGAGACTTATAATTTAATCACTAATGCAGAAAAAGCGGCCTTCAGAGCTTCAAGCCTTACCAAACAGCTTTTATCATTTGCCAAAGACAGCACAACCCCTAACCGGGAAGTTTCTTCTTTGAAAGAACTGATAGAAGAATCGGTTGGATTCTATTTAAGCGGTTCAAAATGCGATTACCGATTAAATCTGGATGAACAGTTGTATATGGTGGAAATAGATCGTGGACAGATCGATCAGGTGCTAAACAACATCATAGTCAATGCTGATCAATCGATGCCTCATGGGGGCACGATTACCGTCAGGGCACAAAATGTGGAATTTCAGAAAAATGCAAATATTCCTTTAAAACCAGGTAAGTACGTTTGTATTAGTGTTTCTGATGATGGCACCGGGATTCCACATGAAAATATTCACCGCATTTTTGATCCCTATTTCACCACCCGTCAGCAGGGAAACGGCCTGGGGTTAAGTTCTGCATATTCAATAGTTCTCAAACATAATGGGTATATCACCGTACAATCTGAGCTCAATAAAGGTTCTACCTTTAATATCTATTTGCCTGCATCCGAAACCGTTCTTATTGACGATTCGGTTTCCAATGTGGAGACGCGGCAGGGAAAGGGTAAAATCCTGGTATTAGATGATGATGATATAATTCGCCGGAGCACTGAACGGCTTTTATCGCATTTGGGATATAAGGTTTTTATGGCCAGCGAAGGAGAGCAGGCTTTGCGTTTATACAGTGCTGCAATAGAGAATGAGGCTCCTTTTGATGCAGCCATTCTCGATTTGACTATTCCTGGGGGTAAAGGAGCTCAAGAGATCATTGAGGATTTACGTAAATTGGACCCACAAACAAAAGCCATCGTCTCCAGTGGTTATCCCAATGACCCGGTTATGCTTAATTTCCTTTCTTTCGGTTTTTGTGCTGCGATTTCCAAACCTTACAATATCGAAGAGCTTAGCAGCCTTCTTAAAAGAGTCTTGTTTGAGACTGAGAAGCAAGGCGGGTAATGCCATAGTGTCCCATAAGGCACATTGCTCCCATTGCCCCCTAAATCCCATAAGCCCCCTAAATCCCCCAAAGGGGGACTTGAGAGCGTCCAAAGCAACATTTTATAAAACGATAGGATCAAGTTCACAGTTACATCATGAGATCCTAAAGTCCACCATCGGGGGATTTAAGGGGCTGGAGAATTTGGGGACTATGGTGGCTGGGTCACCTATTGAATCACATTTTGAAATACTTATGAAAGCCCTCTGGTAACTCTCTATAATTAAAACCTTTTTTGGGAGCAGGCAAAGGAACTGAATTTTTGGTGTTCCAGAATAGCAGAGGACCATTGTGTTTATCATTTCCGGCAGCCTGTAGAAATGATGCAAACGCTTTACCGGTATAAACCCCGTCCAGTTTGATGTCTTCTGTATTCTTCAAGCACTGTATCGCGTTACTGGATTCAGTTGTAATATGGCCATAACCCATTCCTAAAAAATTGGAATCGATTACAAAATCATCATGGGTCAGTTTGATTATTGGAAATGAGGGATCTTTATCGTGCAGCATTCTGTTGGTAGATTCAAAAAGAGCCATAAATTTATCATGATCAGAAACAAAGAAAGGAGCTATCTGCACAGCTACGACTCTGCTTTTTAATCCGGCCGCTTTTAGTCCCAGAATTAATCCCACAGCAGTACCCATGGTCCCCAATGCCACATAAATTGCCTCAGGCTCTGGAATCACTTCTCTTTGAATCTGTTCTTTAAGCTCAAAAGCAGCATTTATATAACCACATACACCCAAAAGCGATGAACCACCGGGGGGAATCACATAAATCTGGTCTGCCCCTATTTCATTTATTACCCTGTTCATCGAAACCAAATGAGATTCATAAGTGCTGTCCAGGTACATCTGAGCGCCACTTGCGTAATCGGCCTGCAGATTTTTACTGATTTCAGCATTATATGGTTGATCAAAGAGCATTAAAGTCACTTTTAAACCGGCTTGTGCCCCATGCAAAGCAACTGCAAGAGCATGATTGGAACCTGCTGCTCCTGAGGTTAAGACCTGTTTGAAACCAGATGCTATGACTTCACCAAATATAAACTCAAGCTTTCTGATTTTGTTGCCCCCATAGAGCTCCGAGCTCAAATCGTCTCTTTTGATAAACAAATCATCACGGGAAAAATTTCTGCCTAACTTTTCAAGTTTTTGCAAAGGTGTTGGTAAATTTCCTATTTTGTAATAATTAAGAGAGACAGCAAGAAGCGGATAATGGCTGAATAATGGAATCATAATAACTCATAATTGGTTTAAATTGTTCTGAGCCTAAGAGCTTTATACGAATCACGCAAAAGAATCATCGGCAATCAGGTTAATACATTATTTATCTTGAGAATACCAGGAATCAAGCTTTAAATAAAACATTTAACCAGGGAGTCACACAATGAAAAAAAATTTAATTCTCTACTTAGCATTAGCACTGGTAGTGATAGCTTGCAGCCCTAAGGATACCTTGGTAATTCAAAGCTTCGAATTTATTCCAGTAGATATGGAAAAAATCGACCAGCAAGATTATTCAGATCTTATTACCATAGTAGATAATAAATATGGTGGTGGTAATGATGTTTTCAAAACTGCATCAATTGTAAGAGAAGAAGCTCATTTTGTTTATTTCAGGGTCTTTTCCTCCAAAGATGAATCCTGCTATAGAGTCAGCGTTGATCGAATGCGGAGCAAGATTATTAATATTCAACCTGACTGTGAGGTTACGATAGAGAAGTGATGAGTTTCTATGAAAGACATGTAATGGAATGGCATGAAGAGGTCATTTTTCTGATCAGAACCAGCAGTTCCGTTATAAAACCGGGAGTACCTTTTTGAAGTACCGGGTATTGGGTTGATCCCATCCCTAACGATGAGCAATCTGCGGTGGTTATAATGGATGGAAAGCAGCCGAAAGTGTCTTTTATTCGATTAAGAAGTTCAATACCGTTTAAATGGGGCATTTGAAAATCAGTAATTATTATTTTAGGTTTATTTCCATTCTGCATATAATCGATAAGATCCAGAGGATTCTCAAAGGTGCAGAGATTACAGTATCCTGCCAGTTGAAGATGGTGTTCGATGAATTGAAGTGTCAGCGGGAAATCATCGACGATCACTATATTACCACCCATAATAACCACCTTCAATTTAACCCTGCAAATTAGCTTCCCAAACTGCAGGTAAAAAAAATAAACGGGGATATACTTATTGTATAATCACCGCCAGCCATCTGTCCAGCAATTCACATGCGTTTAAAGGATCGGAATCCGAATGATTTCAGTAATTTAATGGCCCGATCATTGCAGGTTGTAAAAGCATGGTAAAAAAACAACCGGTCTTGGGATGGGGGGCTAAAAGTGCATAAAATTATGCTGGTTACTTTTATTTTGACAGTTTACGGAAGCATCCAAAGTCAGAGCAAATCGAAAAAAATTGACTTGCGTAATTATCAGGACAGTCTCAGTTACATAATCGGTCGAGATGTTGGCGCACAGTTAAAAGAGCTGGAAACCACTGTAGCTATCTCCCCTTTTTCGCTGGGAGTAGAACAGGCGCTTGAAGGAACTCCTTCTCTGATTGACTCGGTAAGAGCCGATTCGATCAGGCGAAAATTTTCTATGGAGGTTCAGGAAAAGCTATCCAGAAAACAGGCACAACTGGCAGAAGAAAATCTCAAAAAAAGTGAATCCTTTCTGGCTGCCAACAAAAAGAAGCCTAATGTGAAGACCACTCCCAGCGGTCTTCAATATGTGATAATCAACAAAGGCAAAGGGGACAGACCTTCCCAGACCGATTCTGTCAGAGTAGATTATAAAGGTATGCTGCTTGACAGTACCGTTTTTGACAGTACTATGGCTGGAAATCCGGTCTCTTTGGATCTTGGGCGCGTGATCCCAGGTCTATCTGAAGGAATTCAATTGATGAATGTAGGAAGCAAGTATCGCTTCTTTCTTCCACCAGATCTGGCCTATGGTCCTTCCGGGGCACCTCCGGCGATTCCTCCCAATGCTGTATTGATTTTCGATATCACCCTGCACGAAATCATTGGTAAAGAGATGAAAAGCAGGTTCTGACTATTGGCAGAAACATCTTCTAAACCGGATGTTTTTGCGTTTTAATTCTGCATTCTCCCTCCCTTTCCGGCCAGGCTATACACTCATTGGAAAAATCAAAAGACAGCTATTCAGTCTTGTTGAAAACTATTTTGTCCTTCAATGCTACTGAGTAAGGATTTTTCCAATCCAGGCGGGAGTATTATGAATACCAACACAGCTTATTACGGAGATGAAAATTATAGCGGTTCCCGCTGGATTAAGCTTGCTGCCGGGCCATTAACTCTTTTATACCAGAATGGAATCATCAGTTCCATTCAATTGGGAGAGTTTGAAATTGTACAACGGATTTATATGGCTTTAAGGGATGAGTTCTGGAACACCATTCATCCACAGATCACCCCCGTACTTATGGAAAATGATTCCTCCTCTTTTCGAATCACTTTCAAGGCTCTGCATCGTGAAAAGGATATTAACTTTCTCTGGCGGGGAGAACTCCGTGGTGAGAAAGATGGAACAATCAGCTACTCGATGCATGGGGAAGCCCTTTCCACCTTCAAGCGCAACCGGATTGGTTTTTGTGTACTTCACCCGCTGGAGTTGTGTGCAGGAAGGGCGTGTACAATCGAAACTGTTGATGGCGAAGTAAAGGAGGAAACTTTTCCGGTATTCATCAGCCCGTTTCAGCCATTTAAAAACATTCGTCAACTTGGTTATAAGGTATCTTCTTACGGCTCTGTTTCCATACTCTTTGAAGGTGATACATTTGAAATGGAAGACCAGCGCAACTGGACAGATGCATCATTTAAGACCTATTCAACACCTCTCTCTGAGCCATTACCGGTAACCATTGCCCTGGGAAGTATCATTCAGCAATCAGTAACCCTGAAAGTAGAAACGTTTAAGCCATTAAGAAATGCCGCTCCCAAGCCGATCGAAATAAAAATACCGGCCACTGCTCAAAACCGTCGTACCCTTCCACGGATCGGGATCAGCCACGCATCCAAAGAGCAACTGACTCCTTTTGCAGTAGAGATGATCGAGCGACTCTCATTGACTCATCTTCGCATTGATATCGAAGCAGACAGTAATTCCATAATCTCCGAAATGGAAACCTGCGCCAGCCACTGTTTGCATCTGGGTTTACCTTCCGAACTGGCAATCTATTTTACAGCCGATTATGAGGCAGAAATTCAACTGATCACTAAAGTGCTTCGTGCGACACAAATTCCGGTGAGTACTTTTCTGATTTACCGAAAAGATCAGGCTGTTACCTCTGCTGAGACAATTTCCCATGTATCACCTGCTCTTCGCTCATACAGTCCCCTGGCTCTAATAGGCAGTGGTACCGATTCCTATTTTGTAGAAATAAACCGTAATCATCCAAATACTGAACTGCTTGACCTGTTGTGCTATTCAGCCACACCGCAGGTACACACATTCGACAACGATGCTATTATGAGCAATCTTCCCGGAATTGCAGAAACGCTACGGACTGCAGCCCTTTTTCAGGGAAGAGCTCTGCCAGCCATATCTACATTAAGTTTGCGTCCCAGAAACCGTTTCAGGCCCCATAAATTCGGTGGTGCAGACCCAAGGCAGCAGGGACTTTTTGCTGCATCATGGTTATTGGGAGCTCTTATGCACTGCATAGCAACAAAAGCTGCAAGTGTTACTTTTTTCGAGTCAATCGGACCTGCCGGGCTTATTCCATCGCAAAAAGAAGCTGTATATCCGCTTTATCATATTTTGGCCTCTATAGGTGAGATGAGAGGTTCACTGGCCAGAGTTTGCAGTTGCAGTGATCCGAACCGGATTGCCAGCGTGGCATTATGGTCTGAGAACTCGATGATGCTCCTGGTTGCCAATCTCACCGATACCATTCAGCAGGTCACCATCTTTGATCTCCCTGAGTCTGTAACATTTGTATCACTTGATGAGAACTCTCTTGAACAAGCGACCTTGTTTCCATTACTCTGGAGATGTAAAAAAGGAGAGCAACGAAACTCAAACGGCCCCTTCCACATCTTTGACATACTTCCCTATGCGGTTTTGCGCATTGAAGCTCCTGTTATATTGTAATCATATCATTGGAACCGTCAGACCGGAAAACCGGAAAGGATATGAATCTGAGCCCCCTAAATTCCCGTACATCGGGAGACTTTAAGATCGCATAATGTAACTGTGAACTTGACCTTAGGGTTATAAATGTCGCTTTAGGCGTTCTTAAGTCCCCCTTTGGGGGATTTAGGGGGCTCAGTTCGGGAGATTAGGGGGCTATCGAACCTAAACCCTGCTATGGCCATGATTTTGCTTTTCTCAAAAAAATAACACCATCCAATTTCATTACAGGGGAGAGCACATGACACGAACAGTTGTAAAAAAAGGAGATACGGTCCTGATAGATTTCACTTTACGGCTGGAAAACGGTACTGTGGTTGGAACTACTCTGGATTCCGATCCGGTAGAAATAGTTGTTGGTCAGGGAGATGTCATATACGGAATCGAAAAAGCTATCCTGGGAATGCAGGAAGGTGGCCAGCAAACCTTATTTATCGAATCTCAGGATGCTTTTGGTCCCTATCAGGACAATCTGATTCAGGAAATCGATAAATCATGTATTCCCCATGCTTCCAAACTGGTTGCTGGCCAGATGATAGAGTTGGATGGTGAAAATGATGATCCGATCATGGCTACTGTGCTGGAGATTAATCAGGAGACCGTTAAGATCGATGCCAATCATCAGCTTGCCGGAAAAAATGTGATTGTTGACCTTCGAATCATAGAAGTGATGAAAAGAGCATGAACACTTTAAATACTAATCTCAAACTGATTAAAGACGCTCTTTCAATGCTGGAAATAAAGCATTTGAGTCTTGGAATATTCGACCAAAGCTTTCCCAGTTTCCCTGAAGAAGAAATTGGATGGGGATCGCCCTATAGTGAAGGTGGAATCGACTTTTTACTGTTTGCTCATAACATTGGAATAAATACCATACAGTTCGGCCCACAGGGTAAAACCTCCAGGTCAGATATCTCCCCTTATAACAGCACCATTTTCAGCAATAATCCCCTTAGCCTCTCTTTATCCAGGTTATCCAGGCAATACCCCTGGCTTTTTACACCCGATGAGGCCATGCTTCTGGCTGAAAAATGTTCCGGTTTCAGACACCGGGCAAATAAGGACAATGCCTGGATGGCAATTGATCATCTCCATTCTACAATGTACAAAAGATATCGTGAAAGGGTTAAAAATGATCTCAAACCAAAGGTAGATCTTTTCTTACAACAAATGGTCCAAAACCCGGTAAACTGGTTTGAGCGAGACTCATTTTTCCAGGCATTAACTGCTCATTACCATAGTGATGACTGGCGGCAATGGGAAAATATCGATCAGAATCTGTTTTTCTCTCCAAAAGAAGAGCTGGAAAAAACGAATGCACGCAAAGAAAAGATCCGCACCGAAAGAGCACCGGTTTTTGAGGTGTACGCTTTATCCCAGTTTCTTCTTCAGGAACAGCATCAGCAATTTCGGGAACTCTCAAGGCAATATGGGATTAAAATCTATGGAGATCTTCAGATCGGTTTTTCACATCAGGATGTATGGGCCTGGCGCTCCTTATTCCTTCCCGAATACCTTATGGGGGCTCCTCCCAGCAGAAGTAATCCTGAGGGACAACCCTGGGGGTATCCGGTATTAAATCCAGCGCTGTTTTTCTCTTCAAATGGTCAGACTGGCCCGGCATTAAAACTGATAGAAGCCAGAATCGATAAGATGTTTTCAAGATTTGATGGAATCCGAATCGATCATCCTCACGGGTTAGTCTGCCCTTGGGTCTACAAAAACATTTCCGATGATGTTTTTGATGCAGTGCAGAATGGTGCCCGGCTTTACTCTTCACCGGATCTTCCGGATCATCCATTGCTTAAAGACTATGCTCTGGTAAAAAAAGAGCAGCTAAACAGCGATCCTTCCTATCCCAGATATGGTGATAACTGGATCCAATCTCTTACTGATGAACAGGTGGACCGATATGCAACGGTGATCGATGTTATTCTGGAAAGAGCAGAAGCTGTGGGGGCATCAAAGTCCGATATTCTTTGTGAAGTTCTCAGTACCTGGCCGCTGCCATTAAAGGAAGTCATGCTTAAAAGAGGGCTTGGCCGGTTCTGTGTTACTCAGAAAGCAGATCCGGAGAATCCGGACGACATATACAGAAGAGAAAACACTTCTGCTCAGGACTGGATCATGGTAGGTAACCATGACACAAAACCGATATGGCGTTTAGCCATCGAAAGACAGGGCACGACCTGGTACAAAGCACGTGCATCATATCTGGCTTCCCAACTGTCTCAATCGCAGAAGCAAAAAGAGTCTATGCTCAATGAGATGCTGGGAAATCCCAATAAATTTTGCGAAGCCATGTTTTGTGAGCTTTTTCTGGGACCGGCTCAACATGTTTTTGTTTTTTTTACCGATCTTCTGGGGATAAAAGAGATTTACAATAAACCGGGTATCACAAACTCTGAAAATTGGAGTATCCGCATTCCTCCCGATTATTATCACAGGTATGTGGTACAGAGTAAAAATGGCGAGGCGTTTCACATTCCCAGAACACTGGCAAAAGCCCTGAGAGTTCGTTTTCCGGCAAAAACGGATGCCATCGATCTGGCATCAAAACTGGACCCTTAAGTCCGGGTCCGGTATGTGGACTGATACCCACCTGTTCAAAGATCCCCGTACATCGAAATCTAATCAGTCCGAAATACCGGCCTTAATAGCACAGGGTAGAACCCTGTGCAAAACTATTCTACTGTGCCAGGCAGCGAGTAACAACAGTGGTATTTCCATCGGTGACTTTAACCACAAATGCCGAACTGGTCAATGCACTGATTGGTACGGTTAATATAGAAGAACTTCTGTTCAGTGAATATCTGGCAAACAGTTTGCCTCGAAGGTCAAAAAGAGATACTGCTATAGTGGAACCTGAGAATTGGCCCGCATTAATCGATAAACCAGATTTATTAAGCAGAACTGTTTTTCCTGTTGCCGAAGCCAATTTAAGGTTTCTTACCCTGGTACCACTCTCTATGAGAATGTCACCACCATCGGGCACAGCTTTGAACATCAGATAATCCTGGGAATTAACATTTACAATTGTGTCCTCCACCTCTATGCCATCCTGGGTTACCCTGGAGGTGGCAGTCCACCATTCTGGAAGAGGACATCGAATTGAGAGCGGATAATTGTAAATATCATCCGAAAGTTCATCGGTGAGTTCTATTTTAATTTCATTTGGCTCGGATGATACTACTTTTAAAGATGCTGCATCTCTCTCTTTTATGTAACGAGCTACATTACCGAAAGTTTCGCACCAGATTTTACTCCGGTTTTGATCCAGATAATTCAGATGCTCTTTCATCGCATTCAGATTTGTAACCGCCCAGCTATGGCCATCGCTGCCGATTCCATGATGACAGTAAACTCCCCATCCATTACTGCTTGCAGCCTGATCAGCAAAAGAATTCAAACCATTTACATCATTGGGGCAACCGCCACAGGTACCAAACATTTTCGAGCCGATTTGGGCAAAGTTTTGGGGCGTTTTGAGGTTAACCTGGCCGTTACAGTTTCTTCCGCCAATATAGGTTTTCAGAACCTCGCCATCACCGGGGGTGTTGCAGTTGGGGTATGCTACAGAAACGCACATCTCTCCAGGAACTTTGCTTCTAATGGTGTTTTGTGATGGCACCAATCCGCTGGCATTACTATTATGCTCGTTGTTATGGCTGGCTATTTCATGACCTTTGGCGAAAGCAGCTTTCAGAGAGTTCCAGTTACCATCATTACATGAACTGGGCAATACAAATAGTGTCATGTGAAAGCCTTTTTCATCGAAAGCAGCTTGTCCTGAACCGACCTGCTGATTAGTCGAAGATGTCGGATAATCATCAAAGGTGTGAGATATAGCTCCTTTGCAGAAATTTCCCCAGGTTCCAATTTCGAATGGTGCCTCCACCGCTGCAGAAGAAGAGAAGATTAGCGCCGAAGACAATAAAACTGCCGCCGAATTAATCACTTTTTTTCCCATGTATCGCTCCCATGTTGATTTCGTGATGTTCCTTGAATTGCATGTATCATAATATAATAAGAAGAAAATAAACATTCTTGGAATTCTAACAGTCATTTTTATTATTGGTCATCACTAAAAGAGGAGATTAAATGTACGCATTTTATGTACGAATCGATTTTAGATATAAAATTTGGGATTTTTATGAAAGATGAAGAATTTGTGCGAATTTTAGATAACGTTATAATATCAAATAGGAAAAAAATAGGAATTAATATCAAAACAATATCTAATCAGAAGTAATCTGAATAGAATATCTAAACGAAGAACCGAAAAAGTTAAAACTGCTTAATGGGCTTATCTGCCTTAAGATTTTAATACCTGAGCAGAACTTGGATTTTAAGAGAGAGAGCGATAAAGGAGAGTTGATTCAGGATTTTCCAGTATCACTCTCCCTCAACCATCTCACTTAACGGCGAACTCTCCCAGAGACTGCAGATACGCCAGGGGTAGACCGATATCAAACCTTCTTCCCTGCACCAGATAACCCATAAATCCCTCCTCAAGCCGCAATCTGTCCAGACATGAGGTTAGCTGAAATTCGCCTTTTTCGCGGATATTGCTGGTTATGTTTTCCTCCAGAAAATCGAAAATACGGGGAGAAAGTACATACTGGCCAAAGACGGTGCAATACTGGTCATCGGGCATATTTTCCATTCGCAGATGTTCGGCAGCATAGACCGCATCCGGTTTTTCGGCAAATTCGGTAATAGCCATAACCGACTGTTCCTCTACCCAGGTACCGGTGACTGTTCCGAAATGGCGGATAAGTTCAGCGGGTGTAAGCTTAAGTCCGACAACACTGCGGCCGTATTTTTCATAGATATCTAACAGTTGGCGTGCACAGGAGGTATCGGTGTCGGAAGCATACAGATGATCACCGAGCATGAGCAGAAATGGTTCATTACCTACCCACTGTTTTGCGCAATATACAGCATCTCCAAATCCATTCTGGCTTTGCTGTTCAATAAAGGTGATCTTATGACCTATTTCAATGATATAGTCAGATATCTTCTGAGCTTCTTTGGAAAGTTTGGCGAAATGCTCAACTGGTGGTGGTGAATGGAAAAAATCCTCAAAAAGCTCCCGATCCCCTTTTTGTACAATTACACAGATCTCTTCAATGTCACCACTGAGTGCTTCTTCCACTATCGCCTGAATGACCGGTTTAGCGATTCCATCTTTATCAATAATCGGAAACAGCTCTTTTTTTACGGCCTTAGTTGCAGGAAAGAGTCGCGTGCCAAAGCCGGCAGCCGGAATAACCGCTTTACGCACTTTCTTGGCCGATGACAAGGTCAGGCTGAGACATTGCATGTGAAGTTCGGATTCGATGATTTTAATCACCTTTTCCTGTGTCTGGCGATCCTTTACCAGAAGCTGTGCGGTCCCGTCACCCTGTGATCCTACACCTTTACCTCCCAGAATATGGGGCTGTATCGAAGGCCAGGACAGAAGCTTGTGAAGTACCGGTGAAGTGAGCTGAGAGGGACACACCGGCATGCATGCCTTGTCAAATTCTGCCTGAGATTGGGTCATCAGTTTGCCAAGAGTAACTGCATCTCCCTTTTTTATTGCTTCGACTGCACGTCTGGTGATGGATGCACTGATTTTGCCCAGATAGTCCTGGACAGCACGCTGCATATCATTATCTGCGAAAGGATAGCATTTATTGAGTTTGCTGAGAATCTCCTTAGTGTCTTTTCCTGCACAAAGGTCAATAATCACGAAATAAAAATCTCCCCCTACGGCTACTTCCTCCACGTCAACCCGATCACCATCAAAAGTCATCAGTATCGGGCGGTCTCCATAGGCACATCCCTGATCCATGCGGCCGCAACGTGATGGAGTGGTTATTTCACCAAGATATGCAAACTCCATCTCTCCCCGGATAGTCATTTTAAGGTCATAGATGCGATTGAATGCGCGAGCTACCAGTACTGTGGTAGCAGCACTGGAAGAGAGGCCTTTTTTTACCGGCAAATCGGTCCTGTAATTATTTATTTCCAGTCCATGCACCCTGTAATGAGTAAGCACCTGATAAGCCACGCCTGCCACATAGCTGAAGATTCCACCTTTCTGAGCCTCTTCAAGAAGAGCCTCACGGTTCATAGGGATTTCAAATACCTGATCGGTCAGTGTCGTTTTGAATATTAATTTCGAAGGATGAGCTTTAATTTCGGCATAAAGCCCCTGATTGGTTCCGGTGATAAGAGTATAACCTTTTTCCAATGCACCATTTATCCGGCGATAACCGCCAGCCCAATCGGTATGCTCACCAAAAAGGCAGATTCGTCCGGGAACAAAGATTTTCATGGTCTGAAGTCTCTCTATTATAGTTGAAAATGATAAATTGAGAAAATAAACAAAAGTAGAGGCAGTGGCCATTAGAAAGATTGCAGTGTGCCATGCAGGGATGTATAATTGCATTGACACTCATTAGAATGCCATTTATCTTTTAAATTGTCATAAAGAAACAGCTTTCAATAATCGTCTTCACCAGAATAAAGGGGCCTTGTATGAGAGAATCATCATCTTTTAAATGCAACTTTTTACTTGTAATGACTTTTTTAGTTTTTTCAGGCACTCAATCCAGAACATGTGGCCAGACTGGTCTTTGGGGTGGAGAGTTTGCTCATCATGCGGAATTGTTGAAGGATTTCGATTACAAATGGGCAGTATCACAGAAATGGGATGAAGTCACAGAAGAGTGGAAAGACACGTTATCGGTCGCTTACACCATCCCTGGTGCAAACGGAAAAATTGCCGAAACATTTACTCGAAGCTATGATTCTTCTATGGGTGATACGCGTGAAGTAATCACTTACGATGAAAAGACAATGAGCTCGATCATTTATATGAAAGATCCTGTCAGTGGTGAATTCCGAAAAGAACCGTATTCTTCGGTAAAAAACTGGTATTCCGGAGACTGCCTGGTGAAAAATGAAATGATGTTTGACTTCTCTGCAATTGAATTGTTTGGTAATGCAATATATTACTCAGAAACAGGATACAGACTCGAAAATCAGAAGATTATTGCAGATTCCACATTTTTTAAATTCAGTGAAATAACAGAAGAGTTAAGTATGTTAGGCTATAAACCGGAAAATACTGACTGGACATTGTTCAGCAGAAATGAATATCTCTATATTGGGAGCAGCATTGTGACACTTAACTATATCAGGGATAGAAATTCTTCTTCGTTTGTTATCAGCGGCAAGGATTCAATTGTCAAAACCGATGATAAAATATCGGAGATTCATAGCTTTACCAATGAAGAAGGAAAATGGATAACCACTTCAACCTTAAAATTTCTCTACGATGGCAATCGTGTTACCCAGTCGATCAGTCAATATAGAGAATTTGATAAATTGATAAACTTGGAACGCACTCAGTATTTCCACACACCTTATCCTTTCTCAGACATTAAGCATCCCATTTCTTACCACAATACAAACCGGATCAATGCCTTTGTGTCAGAAAAAAACGGTTTATGTACTGTCAATTTTTCCCTGAACCAGCCATCGAATGTTTCCATCTATCTGACCGATCTTAAAGGAAGAAAGCTGGGAAATGGTGTAAAACAGAGAGTTATGCCTGGTTCTTCCTCCCTTCCGCTATCGGTTTCATCACCGGGAAAATACCTGTGTCACATTATAAGCGGTCAGGACCGGACCGTTGTTCCTTTTACAAAAATAAAGTAGAATATGTACTGTGATTTTAGCTAAAAAGGCAGATTAATGAAAACTTTTTATTTTACAGCAACCGGAAACTGCCTTTATGCAGCAAAGCAAATTGGTGGGACAATTATTTCCATTCCCAGGGTATTAAAGCAGGGGATTACCTCCTTCGAGGATGAAAAAATAGCGATAGTTGTCCCCTGTTACTATTTTGGAACACCCAGGATAGTACAGAAGTTCCTTCAGACTGTCAGGCTGAAAGCTCCTTATATAGCTGCAGTTATGAGTTATGGAAATTTCATGGCTGCAGGTATCCATGATTTAGGCAAGCATGCAGAAAGAAATGGCATTGCTTTGAGCTATTCAAAATCAATCCTGATGACAGATAATTATCTGCCGCTTTTCAGAGTTGAGGATCAGCTCAAACTGGAAACATCGAAAAAGATTCCGGAAAACCTTGGTAAGATAGCTGATGATATTAAAAATTCCAGCAAGATGATCGAAAAGATCTCTGCCCCGAGCAAAATCTTCAGTTCCATATTCCAGTTTTTTTACAGAAAATCCTGGGGTAAAAAAGACCGGAATTTCTGGATTGATGAGAACTGTAATGGATGTAAGATTTGCGAGCAGGTCTGCCCCGTAGATAATATAAAAGTTGAGAAAAAGCCGATTTATCATCATGACTGTGAAGAATGCCTGGGCTGTATCCATCTATGCCCGCAAAACGCCATCCATTTGAAGAAAGAACGGGGATCTGGCAGGTTCAGAAACAGCAATGTGACTGTTAAGGAGATAATCGATTCCAATACAGGAGTGCCCGGTTAAATTTAGTAATGCACAGAAAGACCCATCGTGTAAACAGTATTCGCAATTCGTGTAATCAGGATATGCTTTCGTGCAATCAGGAAATGCAATTCGTGTAATCGGGAAATGCAATCGTGTAAAAAGGAAGTGCTTTCGTGTAATCGGGAAATGCAATTCGTGTAAGCTGGAAGTGCTTTCGTATAATCGGGAAATGTAATCGTGTAAGCTGGAAGTGCTTTCGTGTAATCGAGAAATGTAATCGTGTAAGCTGGAAGTGCTTTCGTGTAATCGAGAAATGTAATCGTGTAAGCTGGAAATGCTTTCGTGCAAACGGGAAATGCTTTCGTGTAAGCTGGAAGATCCATCGTGTAAACCGAAAGACTCATCGTGCAAATAAGAAGTGCTATCGTATAAACAGGGAAGGCCATCGTATAACCAGAAAAGGCCAATATGTAAACAGAAAAGGTTATCGTGTTAACGTGAAGAGCCATCGGGAAAAGGAAATAAAAACCCTGGTTGGGTTAATTCAAAGAATTTAACGGGAAATTTTGTAGAATAGATATTGTCCGATTTTTGAAAGAAAAAGAAGCAGAGAAACTGCTTACTCAAAGAATTCAACCAACTTCAATCCTGCAAAAAATGCCAGAGTTGCACCAAACAAAGTTCCTATGAGGTAAAATGAGGCTAAAAAATATTCTTTTTCTTTATAATACAGCCCTAACTCAAATATTAAAGAAGAAAGGGTGGTAAACCCCCCACATACTCCAGTAGCCAGGAAGAGTTTGGTTTCATTTGAAAAAAGCGGAATGTTCACTGATAATCCGGTCACGATTCCAATCAAAAAACAACCCGCAATGTTAGAAATCATGGTCCCAAATGGGATCATGCTAAAATCCTGAAATACAATAATCATCAGATAACGCAGTATTGAACCAATAAAGCCACCGGTTCCTACCAGAATAAATGGTAAGAGAAGTTTCATCATAAATCCTAAATCTTAAAATTCGAAAATCCGAAACCCTAAATCCGTACTCCTAAAAACTAATATCCCAAATCTAAAATTCTTTACTTGGTTCGTTATACTTTTTTTTTGACTTTGTTACTTATTCTATCGTATTTTATACACTTGCCGTCTGGAATCAGTCCGGGCAGGAATCCTTCCTCTCAGTTGCAGGTTAGCAGAAAATTAACCCCGGATGGCCAAAAAATATAATATTTAAGGGCGTTTAGCTCAGATGGTTAGAGTACTACCTTGACATGGTAGGGGTCACTGGTTCGAGTCCAGTAACGCCCAATTTTAAGTAATGCCTCTCTTCCTGATCCTTAAATTGTTCTTTAAAAGAGAAAAAAGGATGGAAGGTGGCTTATTGTATTTATATGGAGAAATCCGATTTAGGAAATATGAAAGATAAGCAGTTATGAAAATAATATTACCGGATGGTAACATCAAAGAGATGCCTGAAGGCAGTTCTGCGATGGATTTAGCTAAAAGTATAAGCGCCAGACTGGCTCAATCTGCACTGGCTGCTAGGGTAAACGGATCACTGGTTGATCTTAACAAAGAACTTAAGGATAATGATAATGTTGCGATCATCACATTTGATGATCCTGAAGGTAAATCGGTTTTCTGGCACTCCACTTCACACCTGTTAGCCCAGGCAGTTCAGCAGTTGTTTCCCTCGGCAAAAATTGCTATCGGCCCTGCAATTGAAAGCGGATTTTATTACGATTTTGATGTAGAAAAGCCTTTTACTCCCGAAGATCTGACTGCCATAGAGGCCAGAATGAAAGAGCTGGTTTCCAAGAAGCAGGAAATAAAACGCAGTGAAAGGGAATGTTCAGAGCTGAAGGCATACTTTGAATCCAAAAATGAGATATATAAGCTAGAACTGCTTAATGATATTGAAGGTACTCCCAGCATTTACAGTCAGGGAGACTGGCTTGATCTTTGCCGCGGACCTCATCTTCCCAACACCGGTTATGTTAAGGCAATAAAGCTCATATCCACAGCCGGTGCTTACTGGCGGGGTAGTGAAAAAAACAAGATGCTTCAGAGAATTTATGGCATCTCCTTCCCCAAGCAGTCTATGCTCGAGGAATATCTGAACATGCTTCAGGAGGCGCAGAAGCGTGATCACAGGAAACTGGGCAAGGAACTTCAACTGTTCTCTTTTCATCAGGAGGGTGCAGGGTTTCCATTCTGGCATCCTGCAGGGATGGTGCTTTATAATATTGTTTGCGATTACAGCCGCAGAGAGCATATCCGTGCTGCATATCAGGAAGTAAAAACTCCGATTATTCTCAATGAGGAACTCTGGAAAAGAAGCGGCCATTATGATAAATATCGTGATGCCATGTATTTCACCGAGATAGATGAGTCCAAGCATGCGGTAAAACCGATGAACTGCCCCGGACATCTGCTGATATTTAAGAACTCCGCGCATTCATACCGTGAATTTCCGATAAAGTTCTTTGAATTTGGGCTGGTGCACCGCCATGAAAAATCCAGTACTTTGCATGGATTATTCAGAGTGCGTCAATTTACCCAGGATGATGCGCATATTTTCTGCACTCAGGAGCAGATTCAGCAGCAGATCACAGAGGTAATCGAATTCATTATTAATATGTACCGGACCTTTGGTTTTGACAACTATAAGATGGAGCTTTCGACCCGCCCGGAAAAATTCATTGGTTCGATAGAGATGTGGGACAAGGCAGAAAGTATACTCAAGAATGTTCTTGAGACTCAGGGCTATGAATACCAGCTTAATCCTGGGGATGGGGCTTTTTATGGTCCAAAAATTGATTTTCATATCCGGGATGTACTTAATCGAAGCTGGCAGTGTGGAACTATTCAGCTTGATTTCAGTATGCCTGAGAGACTGGAGATTGAGTATACTGCAGAAGATGGTATGAAAAAAAGGCCGGTGATGATTCATCGTGCGCTTTTTGGTTCCATGGAACGTTTCATTGGAATTTTATTGGAGCATTATGGTGGGGCACTGCCTCTTTGGCTCTCACCTGTTCAGCTTAAGATACTGGCGGTCTCAGATAAGTATCTTGACTATGCCCGCAGAGTGCATAAAGAGGCTCTTGATGCCGGGATTCGTGCGGAAATAGATGACAGAAGTGAAAAGATCGGTTATAAGATAAGAGATGCTGAGCTGCTCAAAGTGCCCTGCATGGTTATATTGGGCGAGAAGGAGCAGCAGGCCGGTACAGTTTCGGTTCGCATTCATGGAAAAGGTGATCAGGGATCAATTCCTTTGGATCAGTTTATAGACAGACTGCAAAGATCAAACAAACCCGGTTTAAACATCCAAAACATTTAAAGGAGGTCTTTTATCAATAGATTTCGTCCTCAGACTAAAGACGGTGACACTACCAGGATCAACACAGAGATCCGATCCCCGCGTGTACGAGTAATCAGTGCAGATGGTGAGGCTCTGGGAATAATGTTAATCAGTGATGCACTGGCCAAAGCAGAAGCAGCGGCTCTAGATCTGGTAGAAGTTGCGCCTACGGCCGATCCACCGGTGTGCCGCATAATGGACTATGGCAAATTTAAATACGAAAAATCCAAAAAAGCCAAAGAGGCTAAAAAGAAGCAGCACGTCATGCATTTAAAGGAAATCAAGCTCCATCCAAAAACCGATGAGCATGATTTTAACTTTAAGATGGGTCACGCACGCAGGTTTCTGCTTAAAGGTGACAGGGTCAAGGCAACGGTGGTTTTTAGAGGCAGGGAGATTACTCATATTGATTTTGGCCATAAGATTCTGGAACGTCTGGATAATTGCCTTGCGGATTTGTCTCAAGTTGAAGTTGCTGCAAAAATGGAGGGAAGAAATATGATCTCCATATATGTTCCCGATAAAGCAAAGATTAAAGAGTATAACCGTAAGCTTGATCTGGAGAAAAAGGAAACACAACCACCGCAGGTTAATAACAACAATAACCAGTAAAACTGTAGTTTTTTCTGATAAAATGGGAGTATTTTATGCCGAAGATGAAAAGTCGTAAGTCCGCAAAAAAACGTTTCAGAGTGACTGCAAATGGCCACGTAAAAAGAGGCAAAGCATTTCACACCCATATTTTAAACAAAAAGGACCGTAAGCGCAAACGCAATCTGCGGCAGACGGCTCTTTTTTTTGCCG
>Ga0209723_1001734_pt1 | contig 32435 bp, 26 predicted proteins | sample BiotimSIPDNA_2_FD_185750 | JGI IMG/M metagenome (GOLD analysis project Ga0209723, IMG submission 185750) | Anaerobic biogas reactor microbial communites from Washington, USA - Biogas_R2 time_0 SIP DNA (SPAdes) (version 2) | ecosystem: Engineered > Bioreactor > Anaerobic > Unclassified | place... | reverse complement strand
TGGGGGGGCGGGAACTGCACGATGAATGCAGTCCAGGATCTATCCTGAAAAACAAGAATCCTTGCCGTATCAAGGCATTTTTTGCAATATCACTTCTTCCCGCTGTTCGGTATGGTTAACGGCGTAGAGTGCCACCCCGTTCGGATCGCCACGGAGGTCGTCGACCTGTTGCGCGAGGAAGCCAACCGCAAGAACCTCGCCCTGTCCCTTGAACTGGAAACGCCCGTCCCGATCGCGATTCAATCCGACGCCAAGCGGCTTCGGCAAATTCTGGTCAATCTCGTGGGCAATGCGATCAAGTTCACGGAAGCCGGTGAAGTTCGCGTCGTGCTACGTCTCCGCCGGCGGCGTCATGAGCCGCCGCAACTGGAGTGCGACGTCATCGATACGGGGATCGGGATTAGCCAGTCGCAGATGGAACGGCTGTTCCATGCGTTCTCGCAGGCCGACAACTCGTCGACGCGCCGTTTTGGCGGAACGGGGCTCGGCCTGGCAATTTCGCGCCGACTCGCCCAGTTGCTCGGCGGAGACGTCACCGTTCGCAGTGAACCGGGCAAGGGGAGCCGATTCCGCGCGTCCGTGGCAACCGGTCCGATTGAGGGTATCCCGCTTGCGGATCGCTCAATGGCGGTCTTGCCGGTCCATGAGTCGACGCCGACGGACGCCCAGCGCCGGCCCGAGTTGCATGCGAGCATCCTTCTGGCGGAAGACGGACCGGACAATCAGAGGTTAATCACCACGCTGCTGCAAAAGGCGGGAGCAACCGTTTCGGTGGCGTCCAACGGCGAAGCGGCCGTGGAATCGGCACTCCGGTCCCGCAACCCGGGAGAAGCCTTCGACCTGATCCTGATGGACATGCAGATGCCCGTGATGGACGGTTACGAGGCAACCCGGCGGCTCCGTGACGCCGGCTGGAGCGGCCCGATCATCGCTCTGACCGCCAACGCCATGGCGGGCGATCGAGAAGCGTGTCTGGCGGCCGGATGCAACGACTTTCTGACCAAGCCGATCTCGCGGCGCATCCTCGTGGAAGGAATTGCCCGACACCTGGCGGGCAGACCTCTTGAGCAAGGCCACGGCGGCTGAGTGGCCTTGCGTGATTCCCGGAACAATTCTCGGGGCCCTTTATCCGTCATTCCCGCGAAGCCGCCCCGGCGATCTGCGGCTCCGGTTGACCGAGTTCGCCGATCCGGGCGGCCAGGCGGTCTATTTCCGGCTTCAGGATTTTGAGGGGAGCGTTGCGGACGAGCTGCTGTCGGGCGGCGAGTAGTCCGCCAGTTGAAACGTGGCCGGTGGTGCCCAGCACCATAGAATTCGGCTAGACTGTGGAGGGGAGAGTCAAGCCGTGGCGAGCATCCTGCCGACTGAAATCGTTAGACAGCAACCGCTTAGTGCGAACCGGCAGGTTTCTTGCTTGTCCAGAGTTGGCAGAGGCTCCCTGCGAGCCTGTTCCTCGGGTCTGCCTGGTCTATCGAGTTGAAGGGTACGCCGAATGATCACCCGTCTGCACCTGAAGAATTTCAAGAACTTCCGCGACGCGACCCTGAAGTTGGGCCCGCTGACGGTTCTTGTTGGGACGAATGCGTCGGGGAAGAGCAATCTGCGGGATGCCTTTCGGTTCATCCATGGAATGTCTCGCGGGTACAACCTGCCAGAGGTTTTTGGGGAGAGATATACCGAGGGCGTGCTTCAATGGAAGGGAATTCGTGGAGGAACGCGAGAGGTCGCATATCGGGGTAGCAACTCGTTTCAAATCGAAACGACGGTTCTCGTTCCCGCCGAGGGAGCCGAACGAGGCTCTCCGAATCGGGACCGATTCTCACATTCGGTCGCGGTTGGCATTTCGCCGGACAACGGGCCTGCTCACATCACCGAAGAGTGCCTACTCTCAAACAGGCGGCCCGAACTAGTGTACAAGTTCCGTCGAAGCAATGCTTCTTCGGAGCCGCACAGCCCCCAAGGCTTCCTTGTTCGAGTTCCCGGCGATGCGGGCAATGGCATAGAACAACTTCGGTTCCCCGACAGTCAATCGGTGCTCTGTCAGCTTGAAAGGCACGACAAGGTGCCGGATCTCGAAAAGAAAGCCTTGGCTGCCTACCGGCACCATTTGGAGTCCATGCGTTTCCTGGATCCCTCTCCGGAGGCTATGCGAAGGACTTCTTTTCCCGGGCAGGTAGTTCTGGGAGATCGCGGGGAAAATCTGTCGTCCGTCATCCATGCGATTTGCGAAGACCGAGAGAAGAGACATGCCTTGGCCGAATGGATCAACGAACTGACGCCCCAGGATGTCGTCGACTTCGATTTTGTGCCCGACCAGACAGGAAAGATCCTCCTCTCTCTGGTCGAGTCCAATGGCCAGAGAACATCCGCCTACAGCGCTTCGGACGGCACGCTCCGCTTCCTGGCCTTGATTGCGGCCATCCTCGGCCCCGATGCGGCTGGTTTCTATTTCCTCGAAGAACTGGACAACGGAATCCATCCCACCCGGCTCTACCTGCTGCTGCAGTTGATCGAACAATACGCCAAGCAAGGAAAGGTTCAAGTCGTCGCCACAACCCATTCGCCACAAATGCTGGCCATGCTCAGCGAAGAGGCTCGGGAACATGCTTCCCTCGTGTACCGACTCGGAACTGAACCTGAGGGTCGCATCTGCCGCATCATGGACATTCCGAAGACGAGAGAGGTCTTGGAAGAACACAATTTGGCGCGGCTCGGTAATCTCGAGAAGCGACTATCCGATTGGCTTGCACGGAATTGACGCCGGCACAGTTGCACCTACTCCTTCAGCGGCCCCGCAAACGGCGGCTTTTCGAACGTCATGCCGTCGCCGGTCACCCGGGGATCGCCCGTCTTTTCGAGGATGCCCATGAGCTTGCCGGAGAGTTCCTTCTTGACCCGGGCAAAGGTCGGATCGTCGGCCAGGTTCACGAGTTGGTCGGGATCCTCGCGAACGTCGTAGAGTTCTTCCGCCGGGCGGGCACCAAACGCGTATTGGATGAACTTGTCCATGCCCTCGTCGTTGCGGTGGGTGGCGATCCAACCCTTGGTCGGACTGGCGTCCAAATCAGCGAAGGCGGCAAACGTGTCCTCCCGCAAACTTACGTAGTCGGGCATGGGATCGTCCGGCTGATTGAACCCGGGCCCGTCGCCCATTGGATACCGCTCGGGCTTGAAGTTGCGGATGTAGACGAAGTCCTTCGTGTGGATCGCCCGCTGCGGATAGGGCAAGAAACCTTCACGAGCCGCGGCCACGTGACGCTCACGCCCCACAATGGCAAAGGTTCGCGACGGGTCGACCAGCCCCGACTTGTCGGACTTGAGCACCGGCACCAGACTCCGCCCGGTCATCACCTCGGGGGGCTTGATTCCAGCAGCTTCGAGGTAAGTGGGCGCCAGATCGGGGAGGGTCACGAAATCGTCGACAACGCGTCCGGTTGGGATGTTCTTGCCCCAGCGGACGGCCAGGGCCACGTCGACCCCCAGGTTATAGAGGTTGCACTTGCCGCGAGGAAACCCGGGAATCCCGTGGTCGCCGCTGACCACAATCAGCGTGTTGTCGAGTTCTCCAATCCTCTCCAACTCCTTGAGCAGCACGCCCAGGGCCATGTCGACCGCCTGGGCTTCACCGAGGTAGTCGGCAAAGTCCTCACGGATGATAGGCACGTCGGGCAGATAAGCGGGCATCTTACCCTTCAGACCGTCGGGATCGATCCCCCAAAGTTCCTTGCCCGACCCCTGGATCCACTTGCGGTGCGTGTTGGTCGGCCCGAACCAATAGCAGAACGGACGGTCGCCGCGACCGGCGAGGAAATCCTGGAAGTTGCCCAGAACCTCGCCCATGATCTGCTGCTTGGCCGCCTCGTGATCGTCGGCCTTGCTCACGAACTGGGAGAACTGGTTCATGTGCCCGCCGCGCTGCACATAGGCAAACTCTTTCCCTCCGTAGGGGGCGTTAGCCGGGGTCCCCGGCGACCAGACCTTATAGGTATGGCCGATATGGTAACCGGCGTCCTTCAAAATGAGTGGATACGAAGGAATCGAGGCGTCCCAGACGGCTCCTTGCAGAATCGCACCGAGGCCCGTTCGCCAGAAGTACTGCCCCGACAGCAGCGAACTGCGGCAAGGCGTGCACGAGGGTGCATTCACAAAGGCGTTGGTGAACAGCACCCCCTCGCGAGCCACGCGATCGAAGTTGGGCGTGCTGATCACGTCGCTCGGCCCGTCCGGCTCCAGCTTCGCATAGGCGCTGGCATAACGTCCCCAGTCGTCGGCGAAGGCGAAGAGGATGTTCGGACGCTTGTCCGCTTCTGCCCCGACCGTGTTCTGTATCGGCAAAATGGGAGAAAGTGAAATCAGGAATGCTGTGGCCCACAAGATGCGCATACTGGTTTCTCCTGTTTAGTGAGCTGATCGTCTCGTGTCGTCACTCAATCGCTGTGTTTGTCTGCCGTCGCACTGTCTTATTTTGAGCCTTTGATGTTCGGATTTCGGGTTTGTCTCGGATTTCGTGCTTCGCATTTCGGATTTCAAAGCTGCACGTCCGCCGACGTTGCCAAGGCCTCCGGATACCGCTCTCGTATGGGGGCCACAACTTCAGCCAGAAACTCGTCGACCTGCTGCGGAGCCCGGCCGACGTACTTTGCCGGATCGGTTGCCGCCCGGATGTCGACGGCGGCAAACATCGGATCGGCGGCCAGGCGTTCCAGCAGATCGTTGGGGCGTCCTTCGTTCTTCACGGCGGCCCCGGCCGCCTGGCTGTGCTTGCGAATCCGCTCGTGCAATTCCTGCCGGTCTCCGCCCGCCTCGACCGCGGCCATCATGACGTTTTCCGAGGCCATGAAGGGCAGTTCGGCAAGCAGGTTGTTCTCGATCACCTTGGGATAGACGACCAACCCGCTGGTCACATTCTGGCAGAGGATCAACACGGCGTCGACGGCCAGGAAAGACTGGGGAAGCATGAGCCGGCGGACGGCGCTGTCGTCGAGCGTGCGTTCCATCCACTGGGTGGCTACCGTGGCCGACGCGATGGTTTCCTGCCCCATGACATAGCGGGCCAGCGAACAGATCCTTTCGCACCGCATGGGATTGCGTTTGTAGGGCATGGCCGACGAACCGATCTGGGACGTCTCGAACGGTTCCTCCATTTCCTTCTTGTGGGCCAAGAGACGCAGGTCGGTGGCCGTTTTATGGGCACTCTGCGCGATTCCCGAAAGAACGCCGATCACCTGCGAATCGATCTTCCTCGTATAGGTCTGCCCCGTCACCGCATAGGCGGCCTCGAAACCGATCTTCTCGCAAACGAGTCTTTCGAGCCTGCGCACCTTGTCGTGGTCGCCGCCAAACAGTTCCAGAAAGCTCGCCTGGGTGCCGGTGGTCCCTTTGGGGCCGCGGGCCTTGAGCGAGTCGAGGCGATGCTCCAGTTCGGCCAGGTCGAGGACGAAGTCGTAGGCCCACAGACAGGCCCGTTTTCCCACGGTCGTGGGCTGGGCCGGCTGCATGTGAGTGAAACCCAGGCAAGGCAGATCGCGATACTCGGCCGCAAAACGCCCGAGCCGGTCGATCACCGCCACCAGTCGCTTGCGAACCAGCTTGAAGGCGTCGCGGAACAGGAGCAGGTCGGTGTTGTCCGTGACGTAGCAACTCGTCGCACCGAGGTGAATGATCCCGCCCGCCTCCGGGCATGCGTCGCGGTACGTGTGTACGTGGGCCATCACGTCGTGCCGGAGGATCTTCTCATGCCGGGCGGCTGCCTCGAAATCGATATCGTCGACATGCGCCTTGAGTTGGGCGATCTGCTCGGGCGTGATCTTCAGACCCAGTTCCGCCTCCGCTTCCGCCAGGGCTACCCACAACCGGCGCCAAGTGCTGAACTTCCGCTGCGCACTGAAGACCTCGCTCATCTCCCGCGAAGCGTACCGCGTAATCAAAGGATTTTCATATTGATCGTGATCAGACATAGAACAAACACACCTCTATCAGAAGAACCCAGTGATCGCAAGCCTCATCATTCCACCATTCCACCATTCTCCGGCCAGCCTCCCACCCTCACCTCGCCACGTGCTGCTTCGCCGTCTGGATCCACTTCCGCTGGGCCTTGCGATAGTAGCGCGGCGAACGGCGTGCACTCAGGAGGATCCGCTGAAACACATCGCGGGCCTTGTCGGCCTGGCCCACTTTGACGAGCAGGAGCCCGTACCGGCAACGGGCCTCTTCACCGGGGTACTGGTTGGCCAGCGACTCGTATTCACCCAGGGCCTCCCCGTTGCGATCGAGTGCCTCGTAAACCTGCGCGAGCAACAGCCGGCGCTCCATGGGGCGAAAGTTGCCGTCCACGCCCGAAAGCCGCTCCAGCGTGGCCAACGCATCGCCGTGCGTCCGATTGAGGAACTGGGCCTCCGCCATCGCCAGAAGCACGGGCGGATCGTCCTTGTAGATCCCCTTCAGACAGCTTCGAAACATCTCGATCGCCTCATCGAACCGCCGGGCTTCGACGTACGCCTTGGCCAGGAGCTGACGGTTCTTGACCGTATCGGAGATCTCCAGTTCCTCTTCCAGCTTGCGAACGTGGCGACCCGGATTGACCGCGGTGGCCAGACCCGACCCGAGTTGCGAAACCGTACGATTCCGCTGCAAGTCAGGCAGGATCTCCACAAAGAAGTAAATTGCCGGCCCGATTCCGCCATACAGCAACCAGATGATGAATACCCAATAGACCGGCCGCCCCGTCTTCAGCACGTGGATCGTACAGACGACATTGAGGATCAGTGGGAGAAATCCAAGAATCCAATGCATCCGGAACTTCCGATGGTCGCAATCTGGCCTCTCGCAACGATGCCGCACCGGCGCGGCGATCAGCCCCCATTCTAGAGCAGGCGGATGCCGGGCGAAAGTATGCCGCGGGGCCCTCGGCAACCCTCAGAAGTGTGACTCAGCCCACCATTTTCAGATCGGGCCGTGCCGCGTCACATATTGGTCACATCGTCGACTCGGTCGGACATCAGGCGGTCCATGGCGGCGGCCAGTTCCGCGTTGTGCCCGGAGTCTTCTGCGTAGATCCGACATAGACGGTAACTCAGGGGAATCTGCCGAAACAGTTCTCGATCGTCGAGTCGGCGGATTCGTTGCGTGACCGAGTCGTAAAGAAAATTCTGCCCCGCCGCAGGGGCGTGGGCCCCGGGGCGATGAACGTGCCGCGCCGGATCAAAACGCAGCGGCAGACCGCGAAGCTCGGCGGGAAGCTGCCCGCGTATGGCCGCCTCGAAGAGATGGTGATCGCTGAAGATGCTGGCCTGCTCCGACTGCCCCGGCTGGAAGAAGATCGTCCGTTCGCAGGCCATCTTCCAGCGAACGTTTCGCCCCAGAAAGCGGGTCCAGCCCTCGCCCAGTTCCTGAATGGTCGGGTCCGTACTGTTCTGCCACGAGGCCACGCGAACCAGCAGCGACCACTCGGTCAGATGGAGGTAGTCGTCCAGGTGCTCCAGCGGGTTTCCTGGAAACAGAAACGGCTTGCTTTCCGCAAACAGATCCTGCAAGGTCAGGTCGATGGCGCGAACCGTGCGGTGGAAGTAGATGGCGCGGAAGAGATCGGCTCGCACGGCAATGAACCGCACCAGCGCGGCAAGGCCCCGTTCGTGAATCGTCAGGCCTTTTTCCGTAAACGACGTGTAGTAGAGAATGCGTGCCAGGTCGAAGGCTCGCGTACTGTAGCCCGACATGTAAGCGTCGCGAAGCACGAAGTCCATGTTGTCGACCGTATAGAGACCGCAGAACAGCGATTGCAGGAAACACAACCATTGAGGCTGCTGGGCGGTCGCCCCCGTGGGACGCGTGATCAGAAAGCAGATCTGCTCCGGATCGAGCCGCTCGTGGTCGTCCATGCGGCTGTTCGGATTCCGCCGGACTCCGACCAGCAGGTCGGCCAGACGCCGGCGGATGATCTCGCTCCCCAACGTTTCGTGGGTCAGCCCGTAGTCCGCCAGAAAATGCTGGTCGAAGAAATGTCCAAACGGGCCGTGTCCGACGTCGTGGAGCAAGGCGGCCATCCGCATGAGGGTCTCGACATAGCCGAGGCTGGGAACGTCGTCGCACACGCGGTGCAGACTGGGATACAGTTTCTGCGCCGCCCGACTCGCCAAATGCATGGCCCCCAAAACATGCTGAAACCGCGTGTGTTCGGCCGCCGGAAAGACCCACCACGCCGTTTGAAGCTGGTGAATCTGGCGAAGACGCTGAATCCACGGATGATCGATCATCTGTCGCTCGGCCACTTCGCCTTTTGCCACCGTTTCGGGAGACGTAAACGGAATATAGCCGTGGACGGGGTCGTTACTCAGGCTCTCGAGTTCAAATTCGCTCATGGGATTCGTTCTGTCGACGCTCGACCTGGGGGGGAATAGGGCTTGGACCTGAAGACAGATGCACCATCGTCGCTCGATTAGCTGAGATTATGGTGGGCTCGACGGAAATCGTCCAGGAACCCAGTGTCTTCCGCCGAATATGCGGTTTCCGTTGAAGTCGCCTGCGCCAGGTGACGAACACAATGGGAATGCGTCGGGAGTGCCGTTTTTGTTGACCGATCTTGCGAGAATTGGCTATTCCGGCTAACCTCACACAAGAAATCGTCCCCGAGTCCGGATGGTAGGACCGGTCGGAATCCCTGTGCGCCCCCCCAGACAGATGGGGAGATGTCAAACCTCGGAACCGCACAGTATTCCCAACCTCGAACATTGCCCGATCTTCACATAGAGTCGCGACCAACGGGAGTCGGCCGGTCGCAGTTGAGCGACTGCTCGAATTGGCCGGCGACCCTGCGATGCAAGAATATCTCGAAAGCTGACGTCCAACTTTTCGGCAACTAGGAGGCTTATTGTGCCCCATTCACGTGTCTGCACGTTGAGCGTTGTTCTCGTGGTGATTGCCGCCCTGGCAACGCCGCTTTGGGCGGTTGAGCCCAGCGAGAAATTGCTGCCCGACACCACGAAGGGCTTCTTCTCGGTCACCAACATGAAGAACCTGGTCGACCACTGGAACGAGACCCAGGTCGGCAAACTCATGAAAGATCCGATCATGGAGCCGTTTCGCAAGGATGCGCAGCGGCAGTTTGAAGAGCGATGGGTCGGCGTGCGGGAGAAACTGGGGCTCACGATCGACGATCTCCGCGGCGTGCCCTCGGGCGAGGTGGCTGTCGCCCTGCTGCAACCCGGACCGGAGCAGTCGGCGCTCGTGCTGCTTGTCGACGTGACCGGCCACGAGGAAAAGGCCGCGGAGTTGCTGAAAAAGGCCGCCGCAAATCTCATCGCACAAAAGGCAGTCAAGCGAACCGAGAAGATCGGCGAATTGGACGTCGATGTTTTCGACATCCCCAAGGAGAATCCCGACGACGAAGAGGAGCCGCAGCGTCACGCCGCCCTGCTGCTCCACGGCGATCTGGTGATCGTCACCGACAGCGCCGCGGCCATGGGAGCCGTCCTGGAGCGCCAGGCCGGGAGCGACGCCAAGTGCCTGGCCGACGTTCCCGCTTTTCAGGCCGCAATGAAACGTTGCGCCGAGGATGCCGGCAAGGACAACGTGCCGCAGATTCGCTGGTTCATCGAGATGTTCGGATACGCCGAGGCGGTTCGATCCGGCATCCCCGAACACCAGCGGCGCCGCGCCAGGCCGTTGACCGAGACCCTTCGGAACACGGGTTTCGAAGCCATGGCCGGCATAGGGGGACACGTGAGCTTCGCGGCCGAGGGTTACGAGTTCATCCATCGCACGATGGTCAGTGCCCCGCCGCCCTACGAGAAGTCGATGAAGATGCTCAGCTTTCCCAACAAGGCGGAGTGCGTTCCCCAGGCTTGGGTCCCTCGCGACGTGGCCACCTACACGACGTCGTTCGTCGACATCCGCAACGCCTTCAAAAATCTGGGGCCGTTGGCTGACGAGGTCATCGGAGAGCCGGGTGCGTGGCCCGACGTTCTTGCCGGTCTGAAAGAAGATCCGCACGGACCTCAGATCGACCTGGAAATCGAGTTGATCGATCAGCTTGGAAGTCAAGTGACGATCATCACCGATTTCATCACGCCGATCACGACGACCAGCGAGCGAATCCTGATCGCGATCGAAGTCACGAACGAGGCGGCCGTGGCGAAGGCTATCGAGAAGCTGCTTCAAGCGGAAGAGCACGTCGAAAAGCGTATCTTGGAGGATCTCAAGCTGCTGATCTATGAAGTCGTCCCTCCCGAAGAGAAACCGCTCGTTCCCCAGATCTCCTTAGCGTTCCCGGGTGAGGACCCGCTGGAGCAGGAAGCCGCCGAGGAAGAGATGGAAGGGCCGGGACTGTTCCCCAACGCCGCCATCACCGTCACCAACGGCCAGTTGTACATCTCGTCGCACTTGGATTACCTTGTGGAAGTCCTCAAGAAACGCGAAGAACGCGACACTCTCGCCTCGGCCGTCGACTTCCAGGTCATTGCCGACAAGGTCAAGGACCTTGGCAAAGAACGTTGCGCCTGGGTCTTCTCGCGAACCGACAAGGAATACCGCGCCACCTACGAGTTGATCCGCCAGGGGAAGATGCCCGAGAGCGAGACGATGCTTGGGCGCATGCTCAACACCGTCTTCGGCGCCGGCAAGAAGGGGGTTCTCCGCCAGCAAGAAGTCGACGGGAGCAAGCTGCCCGAGTTCGACGCGGTTCGGCGTCACCTGGGCACGGCCGGCGGTTTCGGCGTCAGCGAGGACAACGGCTGGTTCCTCAAAGGCTTCATGACGAAGAAAGAAGCCGAGTAGTCGACGCATGAGCTACTTTCGCGACAAGGTCGTGCTGGTCACCGGCAGTTCCAGCGGATTGGGCCGCGTGATCGCCCGGGGCTTTGCCGACGCAGGCGCCAAGCTCGTGATCGTGGGCCTCGAAGCGAGCGACGTCCATCGCGTCACCGAGGAGATGAAGGCCGCAGGACGCGACGTCCTCGGCCTGACGGCCAACGTGACCGATCAGGCCGACGTCGAGGCCCTGTTCGCCCAGACCGTCGAACACTTCGGGCGTCTCGACGTGCTGGTCAACAATGCCGGTCGCTCCATGCGCGGCAAAGTGCTGGACACCACGCCGGAACAGTTCCGCGAACTCATCGAACTGAACCTGATCGCCACCGTCCGCTGCACGCGGGCGGCCGTTCCCCATCTGCTCCCCAATCGGGGCCACGTGGTCAACATCGGTTCGCTGGCGGCAAAATCGGCCTCCCGCTGGGTCGGCGCTTACCCGGCCAGCAAACACGCGGTGGCGGCCTACTCGCAGCAACTGCGATTGGAACTGGGACCCGAAGGACTGCACGTGCTTCTCGTCTGCCCAGGCCCCATCGCCCGCGACGATCCCCGGCTCTACCCGCTGGAAGGACTGGAAGACGTTCCCGAACGGGCTCGGCGGCCGGGAGCCGGCGTTAAGGTCGGCGCCATCCCGCCGGAAAAACTGACCCGTGCCATCCTCCACGCCTGCGAGCGCCGCAAGCCGGAGATCGTCATGCCGGCCAAAGCTCGCCTGCTGTTCGCCCTCGCCCAATTGTTCCCTTCCCTAGGCGACTGGATCGTGCTGCGCAAGACGTGAGCCCGGCAGTAGAACGCCCGTTCAGCCCGGATTATTCATGGGTGGCACGCTCAGAGCGTAGCGATGGGCGTGGATGGTCAGGTCACCTCAATCTCCAGCCAAACATCGGCAGGCGGCCGGCAGCTCTCCCTATCGACGTGCTCATCGTGCAGCATGCTCAGTGTGAGCTTGTTCCGCACCTCGAGCCTTTCCGTCACGTCAAAGGCGTCGCGCTCGTTCCCCGATCCGGCTGTTCCCAACACCACGTCATTGAGCACCACCAACGTACCCGCCGATTCGCAATGCAAGACGAGACGGACGGTCTCATCCTCCGACAGATTCGTCGGTCGCCCGAACGCTCTTTGCCAGAGATCGCGATCGTCTTCACGGCGACGGTTCCAGGGAGCTCGCAGCCGAATCGTGTGGACTGCCATGATCGTCTATTTCTGTCCGCCCGTCTCCAGAGCCTGGCGCTTCCAGGCAACCACTTCCCGAATGATGTCGTCCAGGGCGTACTTCGGTTCGTAGTCGATCGTCGAGCGAAGCCTGGCCAGGCTCGGAATGCGGCTCCGGCAGTCTTCGAAGTTCGCCGAGTACGCCTCCTCGTAGCTCTGAAACCGCACGTCCAGCGAAGGATCGACCGCCGCGATGACTTTTCGGGCCAGATCGAGGATGGAGATCGGCGACTCGCTGCCGATGTTGAACACGCGTCCCACGGCCGCCGGCGTATTCATCAGCGTCGTCATCGAGTAAACCACGTCGCTCACATGGGCGAAGCACCGTGTCTGCAGGCCGTCGTCGTGGACCGTCAACGGCACGCCCTTCAAGGCCGCCTCGACGAACCTCGGCAGCACCATGCCGTAGGCGCCGGACTGCCGGGGGCCGACCACGTTGAAGAACCGCCCCACCACCACGGGAAGCCCGCGTTCGCTCCAGTAGGCAAGGGCAAGGAACTCGTCGATCGCCTTGGAAACGCCGTACGACCACCGCGGTCGCGTCGTCGGACCGAAAACCAAATCGTCGTCCTCTTCGTACACATCCTTCGGGTTCTTGCCGTAAACCTCGCTCGTGCTGGCCAGGAAGACCTTCACGTTGTGACCGTCTTCGTGCATCCGCCCCAGTTCGTCCAGCACGATTTCCGTCGGATAGACGTTCGCTTCAATCGTATGGATCGGCGAACTGGCGATCAGTTGAACGCCAACCGCCGCCGCCAGGTGGTACACCTCCTCCGCGCGGAGCAGTTTGCGGCGAATCAACTCGCGATCCGCCGCCGTTCCCTTGGAGTAGTCCAGATTGGGGTGGCGAATTACCGCTGCAAGGTTATCTCTCGTGCCTGTCGACTCATCGTCGACCACCGAGACGTGGTGCCCCTGAGCGAGAAGGTATTCGACCAGGTGGCTGCCGATGAAGCCGGCACCACCGGTGACAAGACAGTGTTTCACGACGATCGACTCCCGAGAAGAAGAGACAGTTTCCCTCGATAGAGGGAGAGCCTTCTTCCATTATCGCCCCAAACAAACGAGTTTCCAATGGTTCCTCAGCCAATTTGGGGGAGTTCGTGCCAATCGCTCCACGGAGCGGACGGGTTTCGCTATTATGAACGGTCATGCGGCAGGAGGGCGAAGAGAATCTACCAGTTAGACGCTCTAGGATAGAAAGAAGGCGTTCGAGGAGGCGGCCTTATGGAATTCGGAGGGAACCCGAAACAGTCGTTGTGGCGCCGGCCGGCTCTGGCTTGCCGGCTTGCGTTGATGGTGGGGATGGTGTTCGGCGGCCTGCTCTGGCACAACGCCCTGAGCCAGGACCCCGACCCGGAAGCCACCCGCCAGTATGCAGCGGCCGTGGGACTTCAGCGGATCGAGTCCTTTGAAGAGGCGGCCGGCGCTTGGGCCACGTTCCTCAAGAACTACCCAAAGGATTCCCGTGCCGCTCACGCCCAGTACTACCTGGGAGTCTGCCGCTACCAGCAAGGCAAATTGGCCGAGGCGGCCGACATTCTGGCCAAGCTGATCGCGGACAAGGGGAACGAGAACTTCGAACTCCTCGATTCCGCCTACCTCTTCCTCGGCGTAAGCCGGTTCGCCATGGGGTCGCCCGACAAACCCGATGCCTTCCGCGCGGCGCAGGAGACCTTCAAGACTCTGGCCCAGAAATTTCCCAAGGGGAAGCATCATGCCGAGGCGCAGTACTACGAGGCCGAATGCGCCTATGCTCTGGGCCAAAAAGAACAGGCCGAACAACTATACCAGAAAACACTTCAGGCCTATCCCGATCACAAGCTGACTCCCGACATACTCTACGCCCTGGGCGTTACCCAGGAGGAACTCGGCAAACAGGCTGAGGCGGGTAAGACCTACGATCAGTTCCTCGCCAAGTACCGTAGCCACGCCCTGGCCGGGGAGGTGTTCGTGCGGCGGGGCGGAACGCTGGTGGCGCTCGACCAGTCGAAAGACGCCACCGGCTACTTCGCCGAAGCGGCGGCGATCGAGGGCTTCGCCATGGCCGACCTGGCCACCTTCCGCCAGGCCGAAGCCTTCGCCAAGACCCGGCAGTACGTGCGGGCAGGCGATCTCTACGCGTCGATTCGCGGCAAGTTCCCCAAGTCGCAATACGCCGACAGCGCCACGCTGGCGGCCGGAAAGTGCTACTACCTGGCCGATCGGTTCGATCAGGCCCTGGTCACGCTCAGCGACCTGCTCGCTTCGGGCGGCGACACAGCCGCCGAGGCAGCCCATTGGACGAGCCGAAGTCTCCTCCGCCTGGGACGACCGGCCGAAGCACTCCAAATCGCCGAGAAGGCCGCCGCTGCGGCGCAGAATTCGCCCCTTGCTCCCGCTCTGCTGATGGATCAGGCCGACGCTCTTTACGAGCTTCCCGATCGGAAAGCGGAGTCTGCGGCACGCTACGCCGCACTGGCGTCGAAGTACCCTAAGGATGAGTCGGCCCCCCAAGCGCTCTACATGGCGGCCTTCGCGGCCCTGGAATTGGGACAAAACGACGAGGCCTGGAAACACGCCTCGGCCTTTCTGGCGGCCTATGGCAAGCACGCGCGAATGCCCGACGTCCTCCAAGTGGCCGCCGAAGCACAACTGCAACGGAACCAACCGGCCGAAGCCGAGAAACTCTACCGCCGGCTCCTGGCCGAGTACCCGGATCATCCTGACGTGCTGCTCTGGAAGGTCCGCTGCGGTGTGGCTCTGCAACTGCTGAAGAAGTCCGACGACGCCGTGGCCCTGCTCACACCCGTCTTGCCCGAGATTCGCGACCCCCAGTTGTTGGCCGAAGCCAACCACGTGGTGGGCCGAAATCTGCTGGATGCCGGCCAGCCCGCCCAGGCCACGCCCTACCTTCAAGCCGCCTTGGCGGGTGATTCTCCCTGGCGGCGGGCCGACGAGTCGTGGCTGGCCCTGGCCGAGAGCTATCGCCTGCAGAACCAGATCGACAAGGCCGTCGAGGCGATCGCGCGTCTGATCCACGACTTCCCTAACAGTCGATTACTCGACAAAGCCCACTACCGGCTTGGCGAATACCAATCGGCCAGGAACGACTACGCGGCGGCCGAGAAGGCTTATGCGGAACTGGTCCAGCGTTGGCCAAACAGTCCCCTGGCACCCCATGCCTTACACGAACTGGGCTGCGCCCAATTGGCCCGCAAGGATGCTGCGGCCGCAGAGAACACCCTGACTACCTATCTTGACGAATTCCCGCAACATGAAGTGGCCCTGCGCGTGCGATACGTCCGCGGGCTGGCCCGTCAGCAGTTGAAAAAGTTCGCACCGGCCGGAGAGGACCTGCAAGCCGTCCTCTCCGGAAAGCCGCCGGCCGACTTGCAGGCCGACGCCGCCTACGTTCTCGGATTGTGCCAACTCGGCCTGGAACAGAACGGCGCGGCGGCCGCCACCTTGTCGAAGCTGTTGGAAACCACCCCCAAGTACGCCGGCGCCGAAAACGCCCGATATCAGTTGGCCTGGGCGCTCCTGCTCGACGGGCACCGCGAGGAAGCGGTGGCCGAATTTGCCAAGCTGGCCAAGGATTCGCCCAAGAGCGGGTTGGCGGCCGAGGCGCAACACCACATCGGCGAGTTCTTCTACGACAAGAAGGACTACGACAAGGCAGCCGTTGCCTACTACGATGCCATGGAAGCGGCCGGCAAGACTCCGCTCGGGGAGAAGGCAGCCCACAAGCTGGCTTGGTCCTACTACCATAAGAAAGACTATCCCGGCGCTCTGCAGACCTTCGATTACCAGGTCAAGACATTCACCGACGGCCCCCTTCGGGCCGACGCCCAGTTCATGGTCGCCGAATGCCTGTATGAACAGGAGAAGTACGCCGAGGCACTCAAGGCCTACGCTGCCGTGGAGGGCTTGGCCAACAAGGATTTTCAGGCCTTGGTGTTCCTGCACGCTGGCCAGTCCGCCGGGCAGTTGAAACAATGGAAGGAGAGCCTGGATTGGCTTTCGAAGGGCGCCAAGGAGCTTCCCGACTCGAATTACCTGCCCCAGATGCTCTGCGAGCAGGGCTGGGCCCTGCAAAACATGGGGCAGCCCGACGAGGCCCTGAAACTCTACGAGCAGGTCATCGCCAAGACCGGCACCGAAACGGCCGCCAAGGCCCAGTTCATGATCGGCGAGATCCAATTTGCCGCCAAGCAGCATACCGAAGCGGTGAAGAGTTTCTTCAAGGTGATCTACGGCTACAGCGTGCCCCGCTGGCAGTCCGAGGCCGGCTACGAAGCCGGACGTTGCTTTGAGGTGCTGGGCAAAACAACCCAAGCCGTAAAGATGTACGAGGAACTCGTAACCAAGTTCCCCAACGCCGAAACCGCCCCCGCCGCCAAAGAACGCCTCGCCGAACTCAAGAAGTAACACCACCCGACGCGTAAGCGACGAAAGAAACCCGACGCGTAAGCGAGGACCAACCCGACGCGTAAGCGAGGACCAACCCGACGCGTAAGCGAGGGACCAACCCGACGCGTAAGCGACGAACCAACCCGACGCATAAGCGAGGACAACTGGCTTCCCCTCAGAGTGCTGCCTGCCACCATGGGTCCCCCCGACCCTCCTTACCCACCCGAGTCAAGACGATGAACCCCCATTCAGCGCGATCGTTTCCGCAAACACCGATGCCGGCGTGGTATGCCTTGCTGGCCGTCGGACTGCTGTTCTCCGCGGTCGTATCTGCCCAGGAACAGCCGCCGACCGGCGGACCGAGTTCCGAACCGGTCTCGAATACTCCCGAGACCGATCAACCGATCGTCGACGCCGGCGCCCTGGCAGAAGCAGCCCTGGCCAGCGAGGAGCCGGGCGAACAATCTGCCAACGACATGATCGCTTCAGCCACCACCTCACCGCGAATCGATCTCTGGGAACTGGCCCAGCGAGGCGGAATGCTGATGATTCCCATCAGCTTCGTGTCGCTCATCGTCGTCACCTTCGGCCTGGAGCGGATGATCGCCCTGCGGCGGCGGAAGGTTCTTCCCCCCGTGCTCTTCGACGGCCTCGATCGCCTGGCAGGCCAGAAGGGCGGGCTCGATCCGCGACGGGCCTACGCCCTGTGCCAGAAGTATCCGTCGACTGCGTCCCGGGTGATCCTGGATATGCTCCTTCGCCTCGGAAGGCCCCACGGCGAGGTGGAGCAGGCCCTTCGCGACGCCAGCGATCGCGAGGCAGGCCGGCTCTATGCCAATGTCCGCTGGCTGAGCTTGGCGGCAGGCATCGCCCCCCTGCTGGGATTGCTCGGCACCGTGGGCGGAATGATTCAGGCCTTTTTCGAAACCGCCAACCTGCAACCGGGTGCCAACCGGGCCGACTACCTGGCCGAAGGGATCTACAAGGCGTTGGTCACGACCTTCGCCGGGCTCACTGTGGCGATTCCCGCCGCCATCCTCGCCCACATGTTCGAAGGACGAATCCAACGACTGTTTCGAGAGCTCGATGAACGAGTGGCCAGGATCCTTCCTCATTTGGAGCGATTCGAGGGGCGGTTGCGTGCCAACCACGAAACCCGCGACGCCTCCGAGTTCCCGCGATACCCCATTCCCCGCGACAACGGCGAAGCAAGACGCCGCGCCGCCGAGCAGGCCGCACGTGCCGAACAAGCACAACAGAAGAAGTAAATCCGAAACAAATTCAAGTAACGAAAGGAAAAATGTCTCAAACGTCGAAAGTCAGGCCGGACGCAGTGTTTTGAACATTCCGGTTTTCCCCTCTTGAATTTGTTTCGCATTTCGAGCTTCGTATTTCGATACTCCCACCACTCATTTGTCCAGCCAGTCCCCAGACCCAGCCATGGCCGTCAATCTGAAAAAGGGCGAAGCCCTCTCGACCTTGAGCTTGACGCCCCTGATCGACGTCGTGTTCCTGCTGTTGATCTTCTTCCTCGTGGCCACCAAGTTTGCCGAGGAAGAGCGGGAGATGAACGTGCTCCTGCCCGACGCCAGCGAAGCCCAACCCCGCACCAGCAAGCCCCGCGAGACGATCGTCAATATCGACGATGCGGGTCGCTACTTCGTCTCCGGGCGGCAACTGACGCTCGGCGAACTGGAAAAGGCCCTCAAGATCGCCCGCGTCAACAACCCGGGCCGCGCCTCCGTCATCCTCCGCGCCGATCGGCGCTGCCAGGTCGAATACCTCGTCGCCGCCATGAACGCCTGCAACAGAGCCAAAATACACGACTACAAAATAACCACCCGCAGAGAAAGTGGATGAGGACTGGTCTCAGGTGAGAACGGGACAAGCAAGACCCTGACCCCTGAACCCTGACCCCTGAACCCCGAACCCTGAACCCCGAACCCTGAACCCCGAACCCTGAACCCCGAACCCTGAACCCCGAACCCTGAACCCTCCCTCGTGAGTTCCGCCAACAAAACCCGACTCGATCCGACTCACGATCGCGATTTCGACGAGCAGCTCTGGCCGATCAATCTTGGCATTCTCTTGATCGCCGCAGCGGCCGCCGGATTCGTGGGCGCTACCAGTACGTTCCCCGATCCCAACCTCCTCGACTTCCGCGACCCGGCCGTCATTCAGACGGGCTGGGGCCGTCTGGCGGCCGTGGCGTTGGCGGCCGTCGCGGCCATGCTGGCCGTCGTCTGCCTGCAGCGCTGGATCGCCCGCCGCGTCCTCTTCTGCCTACTGCTCGGTTTGATCATCCACTTGTGGCTCGGAGTATATCTGCACGAGCAGTACCTCGAAGTGATTGCCAGGCGGGCCGAAGAGTTGCGCGAACTGTTGTCGGAAGAGGACGAGCTGACGGTCGTGCCCGACTACCACATTTCGCAAATCTCGCCCACCGACGTGCCGCAAAGCTTCGAAAAGCCCGTCGAGGCCGTACCGCCGCGCGAAAGCCAGCCCTTGGAGGTGGAGAAGAAGGCGAAGGAACACGAGGTGGTGGCCGAGCAGCCGGCCCCCGTTCCCCAAACGCTCCCCGACGAACCGCCCAGCCCCCTGCGGATGGACCGCGCCGAAAGTTCGGTGCCGCTCCAGGCCGATCGAGCGGCCGGGATCCGACTGAGCCGCCAGACGACTCCGGACCGTCCCGAACCGAACGAACCGATCCCCCAACCCGCGACGCCGCGGACGGCCGCCGAACCGAAACCGACCATGGCCGCCCAGGACGCCCGCGCACAACGCCGCGTCGAGCAGGCCCCGGCGCCCGATCCGGCCAGACAGATGTTGGACGATCGTCTGGCAGTGACCCGCGCACAGCTCGACCGGCAGTCGCAGCAAACAACGCCCGCGTTGGCCTACTCCCAGCCACGCCCGACCGCCCGTCAAGTCCGGTCATTGGAATCGGAACCGGCAGCCATGGATCTGCCTAATGTGCCTGCCGCACAAGCCGAAGCATCGCCCAACCGCGAGGCTGCCCGGTCGGCCTCGTCGATCTTGCGGAGCGACCTGCGGGCGAACGTGCGGCCGTCGGCTCAAGCGGCCGTAGCCGCGCCCCCCTCGTCTCCCGATCGACTCGTTCCCCAGAGCCGACGTGCCGCTGTATCACCCCAGTCCACCGATCCGACGGGCGTGGCAAGCCAGGCCATCGCCCGGGCCGCTCGCACCGGTCCGGCGGTCGACGCGCCGGCATCTCGTCCTACGGATGTGCCAACCCCAACGCCCTCCGCCGATCCGTCGCGCACGGTTGAGGCAAGCACCGCGAGCCGCGCGGCACGCCGGGCCGATTCTCCGGCCGCGACCGGCGCCGGTTCCGCTGGTCCGGCCGGCGAGACTTCGACCCTCGACGCCCCTCAGGTTGCGGCGCGACTCGGACGTCCTCGAACCCACACCGGAGACCGTCCCGCCCTCGACTCCGGCGGCGCCGGCAATCCGCTCTCGCGTTCGACGCGGGCGCTGCCCACGACTCCGACCAACCTGCCCGCCGCCGACCAGATGGCCGCCACCGGAACCGGCGAGGGAACGCGTCCCGATACCGATTTCGACGCCTCGGTCGCAGGCCCCACCCGGCGGATGACCGGCACGACCACCGAAATGGCCGTCGGTCGAGCTTCCACCGATCCGCTGGCCGGTACCCTATGGGGTGAGAAGGCCCATCCCGTTCCCATTCGCCGTGCGGAGACCGTCAATCCGTCCATGGCTCCGGCAGGCAGCAGCGGCGGAGGCCTGGAGCAACTGTCGCGGACGGCCTTCGCCCCCAGAACGATCGGCGCCGGCGGACTCGGCCCCGAAATCCCCGAAACCGGCCCGATGCCGCTGGACGCAGACCCCGGCGCACAAGCCGCCGGAACCTCCGGATCGCAGAACGTCTCCGAAGCAGGCCCGTTCGCAGCCGGCGGCCTGGCCGCGGCGGAGGCCGATCCTTCCACGGCCGCCGAGCGTATGGAATCGCTCGGTGCCGATTCCGGCCCGGGCGTCCTGGCTCAGGCAGCAGCCGGCAGCGGAACGCAAGGCACTCTGGCCATGGGAGCCGGCCCGGCGGCCCTGACCGCGCGGCGGGGCGGGGCAGGGGGGCCCGCCGAAAACATGCTGGCCGCCGGTTCCACTTCCTCGCTGCCCAGACGGCTCCCCGGCCCCTTGAGCGGCCCGTCGATCGAGGCCCCCTTGTCCGTTGACTCGCCCGGAACCGGCGCAAGTCGCGACATGGTGCAGCGCCCCAGTTCGGGCCCGGCGAGCAGCCAGGCCGAGCGGCTCCAGGCAGGCCCCTCCGTGCCGATCCGCCAGGCGGCCGGACCGGGCGGCCTGAGCGAAATTCCCGGGCCCGAGTTGGGAACTCCCAACCCGCTTGCCCGGCCCGAAAGCGTCGTCGTTCACACCTCACCCGGCCGATTCATGCTCGACCGGGCCGCGGGGCGTCCGCCCCTCGACGCCTCGCTCATGAAACCGCCGGCGGCCGCCTTCAAGCAACGTTTCCCGGGCGAGCGCAACGAAGCGGCCCGGAAATACGGGGCCACCGACAGTTCCGATCGGGCCGTCGAACAAGGGCTCCACTTCCTCGCCCGCTGCCAGTTCCCCGACGGCCGCTGGGCCATCGATCGGCTGCCCCAAGGCGTCGTCGATTCGCCCGCAGACGCCGCGCTGGGCGAGATGAACTCCGACACGGCCGCCACCGGCCTGGCCCTCCTCGCCTTCCTCGGCAAAGGCTACACCCACGTCGACTTCAAGTACCGCAACCAGGTGGGCGCGGGGCTGCGCTGGCTGATTGCCAACCAGCAGGAAGACGGCAGCCTGTTCAACGATCAATCGGACCAAACGCTCTACGCCCAGTTCTACGCCCACGGCATCGCCACGATCGCCCTCGGCGAGGCCTATGGCATGACTTGGGACGAAGAACTCCGCGGCCCGCTCCAGCGGGCAATCGCCTTCACCCTCGCGGCCCAACATCCCGACCGCGGTGGCTGGCGTTATCGCATTAGGCAGGAGTCGGATACCTCGGTTTCCGGTTGGCACTTGATGGCCCTCAAGAGCGCCCAGATGGCCGGCATCGAGGTTCCCACCGAAAACCTGGCCCGCGTCTCCGGCTGGCTCGACTTGGCCCAGGGTCAGGACGGCTCCCAATACCGCTATAATCCCTACGCCCTCGACACGCCCGCCCAGCGCCAGGGCCGCGTTCCCAGCCCCGCCATGACGGCCGAAGGCCTCCTCATGCGGTTCTATCTCGGCCGCGAACGGGCCCATCCCGAAACGATCGCCGGCGCAGACTACCTTCGCCAGCACCTCCCCGGCGCCGAAGACACCCCCGCCGACGTCTACTACCTCTACTACGCCACCCAGGTGATGTTCCAGATGCAGGGCGAATACTGGCCGGCCTGGAACAACAAGCTCCGCCCGCTCCTCGAATCGACCCAGGTTCAGAAAGGCCAACTCATCGGCAGTTGGAGCCCCGTCCAACCCGCCCGCGACCGCTGGGGCCACGCCGGCGGCCGCCTCTACGTCACCGCCATGAACCTCCTCATGCTCGAAGTCTACTACCGCCACATGCCGCTGTTCCGGGAGCTTTGAGCACTGAGCGGTGAGGAGTGTGCCACTGCCTACTTGTTGGCAGTGCGATTCCCCCGAACCGAGACCATAACGAGCCCAATTTGATGAGCTGATGGAGTCCTGACCATGCGGTTCCAAATCAAGGGCGGCTGGAAATGCAGGACGGGCGTTTGCGAGATCTGTTGGCCTGAGGCAGTGGTTCCGGTTGCCCTGTGTCGTGGGCATGGCCATTGCAACGCTGGGTCTCCCGGGCAGCACGTAGCCGGACGGCACCAATATGTCCGTCTCCTCCGTGAGGAAGGGCAACTGAGAAGAGGAACCCGCACTTAACGCGGCGTACGCGTTCTCGTTCTCGCTTGCCGTCCTTCCGATGCGGCATGACTCGACGTACCAGGCGACTGCCCGTAAGATAAAAGAAAGGCTAACACTTTGCCCGAGGTGACCGATGAGCAATACTGCGAACGCCTTGCCGTTTCCCGTTAATGCCCCCCCTCTCGAGATGGGGCAAGATGGTGCTGTGCGAATTGGCAACAGTCGTATCAGCCTCGACCTGGTCGTCGAGCAATACGAGAACGGCATGACTCCAGAGGAGATGGTTCGCGTTTACGACACCCTGCAACTCGCCGATGTCTATGCCGCTATTTCGTATTACCTCCGGCACCGTGACGAGGTGCGGGCTTACCTGAAGCGGCGACAGGAGGAAGCCAACCACCTGGAGAAGAAGATCGCGTCCGAGCACCCGCGCGTCACTCGCGAGGATTTGCTCGCACGGCGAAGTGCCCGGGAGAAGACGGATGCTCCGACTGGCAACTGACGCCGATGTCCACTTTGCCTATGAGCGGTCAGCCGCAGGAGAGGAACTCCCTGGGCTGATCGTCACCACCAACGAGCAGTCCATCGGATCAACGATCGACGACATCCTGCTCATCGCGGAGTGTATGCCGGAGGAAGAGATCAGCGCCCGGATTGTGGTCTATCTGCCGTTGCGAGATTAGATGCCCTCTCTCCGCCCCGAAGGGGCAGCCACATACCAGCCCAGGGCATCGCCCTGGGTCGGCATCTGCCAGTTGCGGCAACTCGTTGCCCGCGCTTGCTTGCGAATCCGCAGTTTGATAGCTTGCTCATCGCTGGTACGTAAGCACTGCCAGGATGTCCAGTGGCACAGAACTGAGACCATAATCCTTTCGGACGCCGGTCAATCTCCCCTGACTGCTGCCAAACCGGGTTGACATGGTCAGCGGGGGCGGTATTCTCAGTGGCATCCGGGCAGGTAGACACTGGAGCGTCCGCAATAGAACGATCTCGGGTGGAGTCAATGAGTTCTCCGAAAGGCAACGTCCACATGCGCATCCAAGCGCGCCGGATTCCCGATGCGACATGGATTTGTTGCTGCTTGTCCCTATGCCTCGCGACCGCATTGGGTTGCACTCGAAACGACGCAGGCGAGGCGTTGGAGGCAGAGCCTCCAGCAACAGGGGCAAATGTGATCGTCGAGGTTCCTCCCAGTGGCGACCTGTCCGACGTTGATACGACCGCCACTCGCGACGTCGTCGCTCGGCTGGCCCGTCGCTCAACGAGGGAAGCCGCTATTCGCGACGTGACCGCTACCCCGGCCGAGTACGCACCCCCGGCGCTCTACGCCGCTGCATCCGCGATGTTCTCCGATGGAAGGAAGAACGAATCGCTGTTCTGGTTCTACTTGGGGCAACTGCGGGCTCGGAGCGATGCGAACAAGTGCCGGGACATAAGTGCTCGGCAAGCGGTCCAGGTCCTGAACTTGCAGTATGGCGCCCCCATCAACGAGTTTGCCTTCAAAGACACGGACAAACTGCGCAAGGTGGTTGATGAAGTGCTCGAATGGGACCGCACACACCCGCGCAGTTACGACCCACGTTGGATAGCTCTCCACGGCATGGACGCGTTTCTGGGAACGTCGGACGCATTTTCCGACGAGTCGAAATGGAAGCAAATCGACGAGTCCACGCGAGCTGATTACAGGGAGGGTTTTGAACAAGGTTTGGTACACTTTCTGAGACTCAAAGCAGAGCTGGACACGAATCGCGACGGTGTAATCACCGATGAAGAACGCAAGGCATATGAAGAGAAGGAACTGGCTCGCGTCCGCGAAGAGATAGAGCAAACGACGAAGAAACTGGAAATCGAGACACCGAGGTAGACACATCAGGTGACGATTGAGTCGCTGATCTCGGAGAACCATCGCATCCATCGGAGACGCCGTCCGCCCGACAGCAAGTGGACAGTCATATCCGCCGCCCCGGTGATCCGTGTCGCTATTTGCCTCACATGACCACTCCTCACGAGACAACTCGATCACAACGCCAGGTCGTATCCGGCCGTCGCGGCATCTCTGTGCCGATCCGAAGCGCGATCGTAGTCTGCCTGTTGCCGGCGTTCGTCTACCTGTGCCTCCAAACCGATCATGCGAGGCTCAAAGGGACGCCCATGGAATCTTGGCGGCTCGCACCTCTGATCGTCGGCGCAACCGTCTGCGCACTGCTTGGGAAACGATTCGTGAATTCAGTTGCCGGAGTATTCCTCGGCGGGATTGGCGGCGTATTCGGGACGTTTGATCGATTCGCCGGGCCGTACGGTGGTCTGGTCGGTCTCGTCGTCGGGTCAATGGTCGTCGCACTCTCGACTTGGAAGAAACCTCGATCTAAGCGAACGCCCGTTGCTTCGACCCCGACATCGACCGACGATGAACACACGCGTCGGAATAGACGTGGGCCGTGACGGCAGACAACAATCCGATGCGACGGGCAAACACTGGACTGTCCGGGGAAAAACGAACTCGGGTGGAATAAGAAGTACGCCGTTCTGGGCAAGTCGCCCGGCTTCTGACGCAGGAGGTCACCGAACAGCGATGCAACTCAACATCAATGACGACCGGTTCTTGGAAACGGCTGAGGCTGAGACGGTTCGCTTGGCCATTGCGAATCTCGCGTCAGGCCAATTCATCGTCCTTTCGCGCGATGACGATCACTACATTCAAGTTTTTCATCATGACGACGGGACCTATCAACTCGAATACCACGATGGGGCAGCGGACAGTCATTTCGGGACGGATCCAGATGACACGACCCTTGACGACGTCCTTGGTGCATTCGCCGCGTTCCTGCAACAGACCGATGAGTGGCAAACGGCGTGGAAATGGGAGAAGATCGAGCTTGAGGACAACAACGATGATGAACGAGAGGGGTACCCGGAGACATTCCCAATCTGTCACGACGATTACCATGCAAAACATATTGGGTGGACGGCGGATGGAAGGCAGTTCTTTCTCACGACACCTTTCGTTCCTGCCCGCGGTGAGGACCCGGGTTGCGAGTTCATTGCACTGTTTCTGTTCGATCGAACCGGAAAGCTGATTGAAGCGAAGATTGACGAGCTTGGTCCCCGTGCGATCGTGCACGAAGACGAAGCCAGACGACTCTACACCGCACGGCTTGCATCGCTTGGCAAGATTGAGTTTCGCGACATCGAAATCGCTCCGTTCGAAGTCAATCGCTTTGGCACAACCTTCGGCTTGATTCCACGCGAGCCCGAAGACGACGAAGACGAACTCTACATCGAACTACACCCTGGTAACTACATGGCCTTTCACCCGCCATGGGATGGTGACTACGACACATAGCAGAGAACATTTGGCGGGCGGCCCTGAATAACCGCGTGAATCCATCCCCGTGCGCCCCAGCTTGCTTGCCAACCACTGCCACGCGACGACACCCCTCAACAACGCAGCACCGTCAGCAATTCCCCTGCCCGAATAATTCCCCTGCCTGGAGCCCCGTCTCCGATCCCTCCGCCAACTCCTGTTCAAGACAACCTGCCCAACGCAGCACAGCCCCATTGCCCGCCCCCAAACCCTCCGCTTTCTTTCGCCGGCCTCCCCGGTTACACTCAGGCCTGTCCGAGCAAACCCCATTCCCTGTCACTCAATCACCATCACTCTTACCAGGTCCCTATCATGACCAGCAAACTCGTTTCCTTGTGCACGTTCCTTTCCCTTGCCGCGGCGACCGCCTTTGCGGCCGAGCAGAACCCCGGCTACGTCCCCAAGCCGGTCCCCGTCCAATCCGACCTGGAGATCGCCGCCTTCTACTACCCCGGCACCGACCAGATGGCCGAATGGGACATGGTCGAGACGACGCTTCCAAACATCAAACCGCTCCTCGGCTGGTATGATGAAGGGAATCCGGAAGTGATTGACTGGCAGATCAAGTGGGCCGTCGAGCACGGCATCGGCACCTTCTTCGTCGATTGGTACTGGGATCGCGGCGCTCGGCGTCTCGAACATTGGGTCCAAGGCTTCTATCGGGCAAAATACCGCTCCTACCTGAAATGGGCCGTCATGTGGGCCAACCACGATGCCCCGGGGTCGCACTCGGCCGACGACATCGTTTCGGTCACGAAATTCTGGATCGATCACTATTTCAGCACCCCCGAATACTACCGGATCGACGACAAACCGGTCGTCCTGATCTGGGAGTCGGAAAAGCTCGACAGTGATTTCATCCTCGAAGCCGCCGCCAAAGGCGAAACACTCGCCAAGGGCGAAGGCGCCAAACGAGCGCTCTCGCTCAGCAACCAGATCGCCCGCGACGCGGGCTTTCAGGGGATTTACTTCATCGAAATGTTCAAACGCCCGTACACCAAAGAGAACCTGCAAGCGTCGAAGGACCAGGGTTTCCGCGAAACCACCACCTACAACTACTCCCACCAGGCCTGGTGGCGCTGCAAGGACAAAGACGCGAAGGGAACCAGGAACCGCTTCTCGTACCAATGCGTCGAGGAGACCGTCGCGGAGAGCTGGAAGGAGCAGGCCGACGCGGGCGTGCTCCCCTTCATTCCGATCCTTCCCACCGGCTGGAACGATCAGCCCCGCTCCTTCCAAAAGGCCACCGTGATCTACGGCCGCACCCCGGAACTGTTCCGCTCGATTTGTGAACAGGCCCGCGATTTCTGCCGCCAGCACGGGATCAAGAGGATCGTGCTAGCCCCCATCAACGAATGGCAGGAGGGGAGCTATATCGAGCCGAACGAGGAATACGGGTTCGCCATGTACGACGCCGTCCGCGACGTCTTCTGCAAGAAGCCCGAACAGGGCTGGCCCGCAAACGTCACCCCCAAGCAGCTCGGCCTCGGGCCTTACGACTATCCTCCCATGGTCCACCCCGCCCGGACCGAGTGGAACTTCGACGCCTCGACGGAAGGATGGTACCGCCAGCCTTACGGCGCCGGCGTCCTCCGCGTCCGCGACGGATGCCTGCACCTCGACACCACCCGCGACGACCGCACAAAGATGCGTATCAAAGTCGCCCCCTTCCCCGCCTCAGAATACGGCTCATTTGTCGTCCGCATGAGGGTCCGTTCCGCCGATGCCGACGGAACCGAGACCACGAAACTCTATTGGGGAACCGACCAGAACGCCCTCGTCCAGAATCTCGTCCTCCAGGAAGACAAGACCGCCGCTCTCCCCGTCAAGGCCGACGGCGCATTCCACGAATACGTGTTCTCCCTGAGCGATTCGGCAACCTGGAAAGACCGGATCGTCGAACTCTGGTTCGATCCGATCAGCCGCAAGAACGCAGCCGTCGATATCGACTGGATGAAGTTCTCAAAATGAACCGCCGGGAACGGCACTTCCGATCTCCGTACTCTGACATCCGCTCGTCGCGCGCGACGCGACGACCGCGCTGCCCGTCAATCCCCCAGAATGCCGCGAACCGAGTTGACCTGGTAGGCGGGGGGCGGTATCCTCAGTGGCGCCGGGGCAGGTCGACACTGGACGGTCCGGAAAAAACGAACTCGGGTAGAATTAGTAAGTTATTCTCAAAGACATGACTACCCCTCCTGACCGTCGCGCGTTGAAGGTGCTCTTTGACACCTACTGGACATCTGCCGGTTGGCGCGATGAGCGGTCGCGATCCACTCCACCGGATGATTTCGAGTATGCAAAGCAAGCGGGAGTCATGTTTGACCCAATCCGCGTGTCACATGACGACATCGTGAAACGCGCGATTGCGGCAGTCCGTGCGGTGAAACGACAAGCCGTTGCCGACGCATTTATTGTCAGTCTGTCCTCAAGGCGCCTTGACCTTCGCTCCGCACTGGGCAGCTTCGCGGTGTTCCAACACTTTGCGAGGCACCCGGCTCCCGCCGGCGGTGAGCCCTGTCCCGAGTGTGGTGAGTACAACGGCAAACCAAAGGAGGAGGACCTAAACGTTCTCAATTTCGAGCGCCTCAAATGGGGAGGCGTGCGGCACGATCAACCTCTGTATGCAAGCATGGACATGGAACTGTTTCGCCAACTGCCCCGTGTTGCCCCAACAGCCGCCGATGTAGCGGTTTTCAAGGGTGTGTTCAAGGCGATAGAAGGGACCCCGGTGAAAACGTCTTCGGCTGTGCTCCAGAAGTACTTGGCTAAGGCGTTCAAGTCCAGCAAAGCGGAGCGAGATGTTCTTGTGGGCATCCTTGGGTATTGTGGAATCTTGGCGACAGCCGCGCATCCCGGTTTCCTGAGCGGTTTTGTTCCCTGGTCAGAACGTGATCTTCCTGAACGTCGATTCGTTGACATGGCATATCCCGCCTGCTGGTGGCAGCGAGCCGATGGAATTAATTCCAAAGCTCTTGCTTACTGGTTCGGTCATGTGTTGTAGCGCGGGGCGGGTGGCCTTGATCGATCGTCACAAACAGATTAAAGGGGTCGGGAGTCTTTGTTTGTGACGTATCAACTCCAAACGATGGCGCCCGTGGCCCTGCGTGAGCGCAAAAATCAATCACCGTGTGCCAGCTCACTTGCCAAGCAGTGCCGATGGACGATAGATAGTCCACCCCATCATGCCCTGCACTCCCATCGCGGTCCCAAACTCTCTCTTCCCCTTCGCCCATTCAAAGAACGCCCCCTGGCATGGAAACGGGGGATACGGGGTCAACTCTTGACTCTTGACAGAATCCGCGTCTCGGCGTAGAATCCCAGCATGGCAAGACCCGTCCGTGTCGAGTTCGAAACCGCCGTCTACCACGTCACCGCACGAGGAAGCAAGCGTAAGGGCATCTGGCGCGGCCGGCTGGCTCCAGACACCTACAGCATCCGCTTCAATCGCCGGCCTGGTTGTGCACCGAGTGGCTCAGCCATTTCGGCCGCACCCGAAAAGCGGCCCAGGCGGCCTACCGCGACCAGATCGCCCAGATGTTCGGCCAGGTGGCTCCCTCCCCTTGGCAGGAACTCCGCGGCCGACTGGTCCTCGCCGGCCAGACGCTGTGGGAAACGGCACGCCGGGCACTGGCCGACTCCGAAGGCGATGACGAAATCCGCTGGTCCCGTCGTGCCGGAGCCGAGGCCCTGGCCGAAGCCACCGACAAGCTTGCCGCCGAGCAGACCGATCGTCGGATCGCCATCTGGCTGCAGGTCCGCCACGGCGGTCGGCGGATGACCGAAGTCGCCAAGCTTTTTGGTTATCGTGATGGCAGCGGCGTCCATCGCGTGGTACAAAGGCTGGAAGCACGGGCAAAGCAAGATCGACAGCTAGGTCGACAGCTACAGGCGTTAGTACGCTGCCTGTCAAGAGTCACGAGTTGACCCTGTATCCCCTGTACATCGGCGGACAAGTCCGGTTCCGGTCGCAGGTCGCTTTCGTGAACATGACGCTTCCGTTTCCACATCTGCCAACAACAGAGTGCGTCGAGCCATGGGAACCTGAAGGTTTACGCCGCTGGCTCCCATCTTGGATAGGCTCAGATTGGTTTGAGCCAATTATCGTGGTTAAGTTAGGAAAAGAACCCGTTTCCCGAGAGATCTTGGCGCGGATCGGCAGGTTGCCACATCTTGAATATCTGGAGCTGAGGCATTCCGAAGTACAGCTCAACGATCTTGAGTCACTGGCTGGCTGCCGCTCCCTGAAGTACCTGCATCTCTATGGCGAGCATCTAGGCAACGTTCACGTACGTTTTCCAAGCGATCTTCCGGCTTTGGAGGAACTGATATTGAGCGGCACGGATGTCGATGATCGAGGTCTCGAGTCGATCAGCCACTTGCACAACTTGAGAAGGCTGTGGGTCACTGGGGCACAAGAAGTCACCAGCGATGGTGTCGCGAGTCTGGCCAAATGCACCAGACTCGAGGAACTGAATCTGGCGAGGACGAAGGCGGACGACGGTGCCCTGTGGCAGCTACTCAAACTTCCCAATCTTCGAACCTTGGATGTGGAATTCACATCGGTTACGGCAACGGGGGTGAACAGATTTCGCGAGGCGCGCCCGAATTGCAGGGTGTACTGGAATGAACCATTCTGACAAGTCTGCTGCGGGCGAGAAGACGGGGGAGAGCATGTGCCATTTGAACGCTTTCTGGTCCCGCGTGGAGCGGTACGCACAGAAAAGAAGACTGCTATGGATGCGTTTCGGCGAGAACGCGTCGGCCGGGCGATTGCAGTGATCAGAATCGAGTGGGAGTTGATCGAGCATCTGGTGCGACGGGACTTGCCGTTACGTTTGCATCCAGGACCATGGACACCTACAGCGCGCAGGCAGGTCACAGGATCAACGATTGTGCAAGGAGCTGATTCGCCTGCCACGCTGCCGGATAGCGGCTTTCGCGCGAAATGGGGTGCAGTCTGCCGTCTAGAGACATTCCCAGAGTTGGCTAGTTCAACGGACCCCTTCCTTTCCATCGACGAGGAGAACCGCAAGATGAAACGGATTATCGCGAGACATTATTGTGCTCCAATGCACGATGGAGGTGAGCCATGAATCATCTGGTGTGGTTGGCTTTGCTGGGGGGAACAGTCGCTTCTCCCCTGATGGCCCAAGAGCTCAAGACTCGCGTCGTGCTGAAAGGGCACTGCAAAGCCGTAACATCCGTGGCGTGGAGTCCGGACGGCGGGACCTTGGCTTCTGGGAGTGACGACGGGACCGTATATCTATGGGATGCGGCAAAGGGCAGACAAGTGGGCGCACTTGACCCATCTGTCGCAATGCATTTTGTCAATTCTGTGGTATTCAGTCCGGACGGGAAGGCGTTGGCGACTGGGTCGTTGTTCGCCACGGCCAGACTCTGGAACAGAACCACAGGCAAGTGTACTGCCACTCTCGAAGGGCACGAGGACTGGAGCATCACGGACCCGATTAACTCCGTGGCGTGGAGTCCATGCGGAAGTGTTCTCGCTTGTGGCAGCAACGATGGCGCAGTCTGGCTATGGGATGTGACAAGCGGCAAGAGAACCGGCACGCTTAAAACTACTGGGTGGCTCAATTCCGTAACCTGGAGTCCCGATGGCAAGACGCTGGTCTCAGCCGGAGATGCAATTCGCCTCTGGAATGTGGCCAGTGGCAAGATCAGCGTCGTCCTCGATTTGGATCAGACCACTCATTCAGTGGCGATCAGTCCAGATGGTGCGCTTCTCGCGTCTGGAGGTTCCTCAACGATCAGTCTGTGGGATATGGCGACCGGCAAGAAGATGGCCGAGCTGAAAGGGCACTCAGCCGAGTCGAAAGGGAGTGTCAGACCTGCTGTTGAATCCGTGGCGTTCAGTCCGGATGGCAAGATCCTCGCCTCCGGGAGCCGCGATGATACGATCAAGCTCTGGGACATTGCTAGCGGCGAGAACGTCGCAACACTTGAAAAGCACACTGACTCTGTGCAATCTGTGGCATTCAGTCCGGACGGCAAGACTCTCGCCTCCGGGAGCATGGACAAGACCATCAGACTATGGGACGTGACTGGAATTGTGGGAGAAGTCCCAACACCACGATCCGCTGACAATAAGAAATCGTGACACAACGAGAGTTGGCTAACCCAACAGAACAAGGACATTTCCTTCTCACCGACGCGGAGTACCGCAAGATGAAACGAATTCCAGAGCAGCGGAAATCGAGCGTACGCGTTTTGAATACTGAATGGCGGCCTACCTACAGCCGGGCCCAGTGGCTGACTGCGCTTTTGATTCTGCTCTTTATGGTACCCGGTGATCCCCACCGAGCAGAACGGCTCGGGCTCGGCCAACAGCGTCACCGACTACTACGCAACGGGGTCAACTCTTGACTCTTGACAGAATCCGCGTCTCGGCGTAGAATCCCAGCATGGCAAGACCCGTCCGTGTCGAGTTCGAAAACGCCGTCTACCACGTCACCGCACGGGGACACGAGCGTATAACCATCTATCGCGACCCCGCCGACCGCCAGCGTTTCCTCGAAACCCTGGAAGAAGCCGTCGACCGGTTCGGGCTCGTCGTCCACGCCTACTGCCTGCTCGGGACGGGTGGCCTTGATCGATCGTCGGGAGCAACCACGGTGTGCCACTCTACGCCGTTAACCATACCGAACAGCGGGAAGAAGTGATATTGCAAAAAATGCCTTGATACGGCAAGGATTCTTGTTTTTCAGGATAGATCCTGGACTGCATTCATCGTGCAGTTCCCGCCCCCCCA
>Ga0209723_1001733_pt1 | contig 32458 bp, 25 predicted proteins | sample BiotimSIPDNA_2_FD_185750 | JGI IMG/M metagenome (GOLD analysis project Ga0209723, IMG submission 185750) | Anaerobic biogas reactor microbial communites from Washington, USA - Biogas_R2 time_0 SIP DNA (SPAdes) (version 2) | ecosystem: Engineered > Bioreactor > Anaerobic > Unclassified | place... | reverse complement strand
TGAAGGCGTACGGCACCTGCGAAGTACAACCGACGGCGATATTGAAGTTGTCCGGGATGTACTGACTTCGAAGATAGGACTCGATACCGTCGAAAGCGATATCTTCCTCGAGGGGGAAGTTGACGAGCGAGGTGTCGAAGAGGTTGAGGTAGTTCCGGGAGAGCCGGAGGGTACGATTCTTGATGACCGGGTAGGATACCCCGAGAGCTCGGGCGATCTGGCGGTAGCCGGCACAGGAATTGAGTCGGTCGTCAAGGTCACGAAGGTTAATGGGAAGATGAGTCCAGTAGTTGATGGAGAAAGTCTGGGTTGATGAGGTTGTGCCGCAGTGTTTGCAGCGGAATCGTCGGGTCCTTCCTCGGGCAAGGGATGAGAAGAATCCATAATGATAGTACCATGGGCTCGTCCGGGCGAGCTTCCGTTTGTGGAAGGGACAGTCGGGGTTAGGACAGAACTCTGGCCGACGGACTGGGCGTCCAGCGGACAATCGTCCGCCGTGTTGTGACATGTATACCTCCCCGCAGAGAGGTATATAGAGTAAACCAGGGCAGAATGGCCAGGAATTCAGGCTTTTTGGGCAAGATTATTTCAACAATTTTGATAGCAGTGGTTTATTTCCCAACGCAAAAAGTGGAGAAGACCACATCCAGCACATCCTCCGCTGTTGTCTCCCCGGTAATCTCTCCCAGTGCGCCGAGTGCGTCCTCTAGATCCTGTGCAACTGCGTCGAGCGGGAAACCGGCTTGTTCGGCCTCACAGGCATGTTCAAGGAATGTCCGTGCTGCGGAAAGGGCCTGTTTCTGGCGTTCGCTTCCAGGAGCGGGTCCTCGTAATTCACCGATACCTTCAGAGGATTCCTTTTCTGTAGTGGTAAATACGAGGTTTCGGGTAGTTTCCATGATGTGGGTAACACCTTCCCCAGTGTGTGCGCTAACCGGTATCAGTGGTTTTTCTATGGTTCCTGAAGTCAGTGTATCCGGAACCGGGAGCGTATCAGGGTGGTCAGCTTTGTTCCAGAGAATGCAAACTGGTGCCTTGTGTTCTTGTTCAAGAAAAATCCGGTCATTCGGGGTAAGTCCCGTGGTGCTGTCAATTACATACAGTACAATATCCGCGTGGGAGACAAGGTCTTTTGTACGGGTAACTCCCTGAGCTTCTATTGTATCAGTCGTTTCGCGGATGCCTGCTGTGTCATAGAGTCGGACCGGTATTCCGAGGAAGTCGGCGTCCGCTTCGAGCCAGTCGCGGGTTGTGCCGTGAATGTCGGAAACGATAGCCCGATTTTCCTTGAGCAGGGTATTAAAGAGGCTCGATTTTCCGGCATTGGTTTGTCCCGCAAGCACGATGGTGATGCCGTCACGCAGCAATTTTTCTGCAGCCCAGGCGCTTTCGAGTCGTTTAATGCGCTCACGGGAACGTTGGACACTTTCGGCGTCAAAGGCTCCTTTAACGGTATCTTCATCTTCGGGGTATTCCACTTCGACACCGAGCGCAGCGAGCGACTGAAGTATCATGGTGCGTATGGTTTCAATTTCGCGGGAAAGGTTTCCGGCAAGACGTTCGGCGGCGTGTCCGCGGGCAAGGTCGGTACGCGAGTCTATTATTTCCTTGACCGCTTCGGCCCTCGCCAGGTCTGTTTTTCCGTTGGTAAAGGCCCTCAGGGTAAACTCGCCCCGTTCTGCTGCCCTGAATCCCGCTTCGAGTATTCTCCGGTAGACGGCAAGGACGACCGCAGGTCCGCCGTGGGTTATTATTTCAGCGGATTCTTCTCCGGTGAAGCTTGCCGGTTCCCGGTAAACGGCTATCATGACTTCATCGATTCGGGATCCGTCCCTGGCGGTTATCCAGCCGTGATGGAGGGTATTGCCCCGGGCAGCGCGAAGTGTCGCTGCACGGGAAAAGATGGTTGAGAGAATTTCTATGGAATTGGTACCGGAAACCCGGACTATTCCGAGTGCGGCCGGTACGAGCGCAGTGGCAATGGCTGCAATGGGGCTGTCAAGTTCGTATTCGCGGGGTTTCATCGGCGAGCAGTATAGCAGGTTTTCAGGTGAATGACAGCTCCATCTGGCCAAGTACCGTATCTTCACTTTCCGGTTTGCTGAAGTAGTATCCCTGAATGATGTCGCAGTGGTGTTTTTTCAGGTACAGGTATTGGTCTTCATATTCCACACCTTCCGCTACAACTTTTAGACCAAGTTTGTGTGACAGGGTGATGATGCTTTCGGCTAGAAGTTTGGTTCGGTTCTCGGCCCGTATGTCGTCAATAAACGCTTTGTCAATCTTTACAAAGTGAACGGGCAGTTCTTTCAGGTATGCGAGTGATGAGTATCCTTTTCCGAAATCATCGAGGGACAGAAGGAATCCGGCGTCGCGGAGGCGGGTAAGTTTCTCCGCCATGAGATCAATGCTCTCAATGAGGAAGCTTTCGGTAATTTCGACATTGATTCGTTGCGGAGCCACGCCGCTTTGTTCAACAAAATGAATGAGACGGGGAACAAAATCATTGGCCTGCATTTGGCGTACGGATACATTGACGGATACGGTGAATTCGGTGTGTCCGAGCGGTTCTGCCCGTTTGATGAAATTTACCGCAGCTTGAACAATATAGAATCCCAACGCGTCTATTTGTCCGGTTTGTTCAGCGATCGGAATGAATACGCCCGGTGATATTTCTCCCCTGCGGGGATAATTCCAACGGGCGAGTGCCTCGAGACCGTCGATTTTACCGGTCAGGAGATTGATCTGGGGCTGGTATGCTACATAAATTTCGCCATTGTCGATTGCGGTTCGTAATGCGGTTTCGAGTTCCAGATGATAGGCAAGTGTTTGCTGTATGTCATCATTGTAGAGATAGTATCCGGCATTTCCGAGTATTTTTGCCCGATGAAGTGCGGCGTCTGCTTTTTGGAAAAGGTCTTCAGGCGTTTGTGCGTGATCAGGGTAGAGGGCGACTCCGGCGTTTACCGAAAGGTAATGGACCCGGCCTTCGAGGTCCATTTTTCTGGACAGCAGGCGGATTACCAATTGTGCGTATTTCTCCATGACTGCGGTTGATGTTTCCGAAATGAACAGGATGAACTGGTCTCCGCCGAAACGTGCTATCCGTACATGTTCATTCATCATGGAGGAAAGTATTTTTGCCGTGTTTACCAGGACTTTGTCGCCGGTTGCATGTCCAAACATGTTGTTGATCAGGGTGAAGTTTGTAATGTTCACAAAGATGATTCCGGATTGTCCTTCTGCGGGGGTATCTTTGATCATCTCCCGGCAGATTTGTAATGCATTGGTACGGTTCGGCAGGGACGTTAGCGGGTCAAAGTACGCTAATGTTTCTATTTTGGCTTCCCGTGTTTTCCGTTCGTCAATGTCGGTTATTGATCCGGTGATATGCGTCAAGTTTCCTGTTGCGTCATAAATGGTCGTTCCACGGATATAAATCCATTTCCATGAACCTGATGCGGTTCGGACGCGGACTTCTTCCAGGAGATGGTCCGTTTTACCGTCCATATGGTTACGAACGGCTTCGGTATATCGGTCCCGGTCATCCGGATGCATCATGTCCGTTAGCAACAGATCTCCCTGTTTTTCGCTGGAGAATCCGGTCATCTCGAACCAGCGGTCTGAATAATGGGTCCTCTGGCTCTGATAATCCCAGTCCCACAGGGCGTCGTTTGATCCGATAGATGCAAGGCGGTATTGCTCTTCACTTTTTTCAAGGGTCTTTTTTACCGTCGACAGTTGTTCGAGTTGTGTTCTGAGTTCTCTGTCCGATTCAGCCAATTCGTCATTGAGTTGTTTGATCCGGGTGTTTTTTTCCGCCAGATCTTGCGAAAGTTTTTTTTGCCGGTGCATTACTACGAGAAGCATCAGGATGAAAAGAAAACACAGGCCGAAACCGGCCCCCATGATCAGTACGGTTCGTCCGTATATTTCCCAGAATTCCGGTTGTCGGTTAATGAATCGGGAATCAGGGGGAAGGGATGTTATGGAGAAGCGTTCAACCACGTCGTGGTCAAAAAGCATCACATAGCTTGCATCTGCTACCGGCGGTATCGAGTCGGCCGGTATGCCGTCAAGAATTTTTAATGCTTGGGATCCTGCGTGTTTTCCCATGACGTAGGGACTGAAGAGATATCCCCCGAGAGCGCCGGTTCCCAGATGATGGGTATTGAGGACATAGACCGGTGTACCTGAGGCATTTGCGACCCGCTCAATAAGTGCTTCACCGGTATAAATGAGACCGCTTTTATCCCGGGAGTAGCTTCCGATAAAAACGAGGTCCTGTTTTCCCAAAGATGATACTTCACGTTCAATCTGGGTTATCGTAAGGTCGCTCAATGAACGGACAGGGATACGGGGTGCTATGCTTTCCAGCGCTTGTCTGATCCGCTGTTCGCTGGCTTGTCCGGAGGGATCAAGATCGCTTATGAGATATGCGGCTCTCGGATTCGGTTGTATGAACAGTGCGGTTTGAATAGTTTTGAACACTGACTGGTCTTCATATACTCCGGTGATGTTTCGTTCGCCGTCGATAATTCGTTTGGCCGATTCCTGAAATACGCCGCAGTGGACGATCGGTAATCCGGAGAAGAGTGTGTCACGGTTAGCGACAACAAATTCAAGCGCGCGGTCGTCAGACACCACGACAAGGTCCACTGACCCCGGAGGATATTTTTCCGCTATCTGGCGGGAAAACAAGTCTATTCTTGATTCCTGGGGGAACCGTTTCCAGTCCAGGAATTCCGTACAAATAAGGTGCGGTTTCCCGGAGTCATGTACTGCTTCAAGAAATCCCCGCTGTATCTCCGCCGTCCACTGATACTCGATATTGTACGAATGAATGACGAGAATTGAGCGATATGGCCGGGGCAGCGCATGCAAAACACTGGTGGCAAGAATGAGAACAAGTAAAAATACGGTTATGCGGTGTTTTCCCGGTAAACAATTCATGGCTTACCCTAATTGTCGTCCAGGAAATACACCCCGTCAAGCTGGTCAATTTTTACCAGAGTTTCAACTCCCGAACGGCTTGCCGGTTTCCCCGTGAGAAGGGATCAGCCGTACCGGTCGCGTATAGTTCATCGATACGGTCCTTGTATACTTCGCAAACCTTGTGCCGCACCAGTTTCAGGGTCGAATTGATGAGCCCGTTTGATTCGTCAAAAGGTTGTGCGATGAGCGCGAAAGACGCCGGGCGCCACTGTGTCGGTAGGGTTCTGTAATCCTTGTGAGCGGTGAAAGCGAGCAGGTCATCGCGGATCATGGCCAGTACTGCGTCGATCCTTTTTGCCTCGTCTCCTCCGGAGGCGAGCCCGGCTGTCGTAACCGCTTCTTTGAGCGCCCCCGTGTTAACGGTGATTACCGCCGAGGTAAATTTGCACTGGTTGTTGTATGCCATTACCTGGTTTATATAGCGGGAGGTATTGATTATCGCTTCTTCGATGGTCTCCGGGCTGTATTTTTCACCGTCTGCGGCTATGAGCAGGGCTTTTTCCCGCCCGGTTACCACCAAAAAGCCGTCTTCGTCGATGTATCCCAGGTCACCGCTCCATAACCAGCCGTCGCGCAGGGTTTCTTCGGTCGCGTCCGGATTCTTGAAGTATCCCTTCATGACCGAGCCGCCCCGGGTTACGATTTGTCCAATCTGACCGACGCCGCATTCGGTGGTGTCGTCTTTCATGATCCGGACGTCCAGGTTCGGGATGATGACACCCGAGGTGCCGAATTTGTGGCGGCGTTCGGAGTTTGCGCAGATAATGGGCGCGTTTTCGGTGAGTCCGTACCCCTGGTAGACCGGTACGCCGATGGCGTTGAAGAATTCCTGCTGTTTTATTTCAAGGAGCGCGCCGCCGCCTACGCAGAATTTGATGTCGGAACCGAAGACGGTTCTGAGCTTCGGGAAGATGAGCGCGTTGGCGAGTGCCCAGGGAAAGAATGACGCGATCCGTACACCGAGCGGTGGCTTGTTGAATCCGTTTCCGGCGCGTGCGATACCCGCCCGGACGCCCCGTTCAAAGATGCTGTTTATAAAGGCGCCTTTCTCCGCGACACCCTGGATCATTTTTTTCATGAAGTTTCCCGAGAGCGCGGGGACGGTGAGAAGGAAGTCGGGGTTTACCTCGGTGAGATTCTTGGGAAGGTTGCGGAGCGCGGCGAGCGGGCCTCCCCGTGCGTCCACAAAGTACATGGTGAGTCCCTTGAGCAGGAAAATGTAGATTCCGACGGTGTGCGCGAAGGAATGGTCCAGCGGAAGCATGATGAGACTCTTCCATCCCCGCTGTACTTCAACGACCCGGGCGGCGTTTTCTGCGTTATGCAGATAGTTCCGATGGGTCAGCATGATTCCCTTGGGGTTGCCGGTAGTTCCGGATGTATAACAGATGGTAACGGTGTCATCGGTTTTTATTTCTTCTTCGCGTTCTTCCATAACGCGGGAAAGCGGCTTCCCGCCAAAAACTGCCGGATTGGCCGGAGTGTCAAGCGCGCGCTGTCCTTCGGCAACGAGGTCTTCGTAGTAAAAAAAGTTTTGCCCCGCTATGAGTGAGGTTTTTTCGAGTTGTTGTGTCATGCTGTCCGTTTTGCCGGAAAGACAGACAACCACCGGCGGAACTTTGACTTTTCCCAGAATTTCTGCCAGTTTGGGGAAATTGTTCTCGGAAATGAAGATGGCCCGGGATTCTGAATGATCCAGGCGGAACACGAGTTCGTCGGGGGAAAGCTTGGTGGAAAGGGGTACGGAAATGCATCCTGCCCTGAGAAGACCGAATTCTCCGAGAACCCAGGCGGTTCTGCCTTCTGAGAGGATGGAGATGCGGTCGTCTTTATTGAATCCCCGGAGCACCAGGGAGGCAGCGAATGCAAGGCTCTGGCGGTCTGCGCCGGCGAAACTGACGGTTTCGTAAACGGAACCGGATTTTTCACCAAGATACGGGCTTTCTCCGTATTTTTTCGCTCCTTCATGGAGTAACTCAATTACTGTCTTCATGTACTACAACCCTCCGGAAAAATGTATGAACAGTATGGACGGAGACTGTCGAAACGTCAAGGAAATCGACGGGCCTTGTCCGGCTTTGGCGGGAATGATAGACTGGCAAAATGAAAGGAATCATTGTTGCAGCGGGCTACGGCACGCGTTTTCTACCGGTTACCAAAACCATCGCGAAAGAAATGCTCCCCCTCGTTACGGTCCCGTCCATCCAGTTTATTGTGGACGAGTTCGTGAACGCCGGCATCCGGGACATCGTCATCATTTCCTCCCGTCGCAAGAAAGCGCTTGAGGACTACTTTGACCGGGAAATCGAGCTGGAATCGATCTTTGAACGCGAGGGGAAAACCGCCGCGCTCAAGGCCATCGCCCCGTCTCCAGCGTCCATAGCCTTTGTCCGTCAGCAGAAGATGATGGGAACCGGGCATGCCCTGCTTCAGGTGCGAAGCTGGGTTGGCAATGAGCCCTGCGTGGTCGCCTACCCGGATGATTTGCATTTCGGTTCGGTACCGCTTGCCGCCCAATTGGCCGATGCCTACGAGAAGACCGGTTCAACCGTCATGGCGAGCATTACCGTACCCGGGGACGTTTCACGGTACGGCGTGTTTGATCTCGCGGAAGACGGTGTGCATGTTCGTTCAATCGTTGAAAAACCCGTGCCGGGAACCGAGCCGGGGCACGAGGTTTCAATCGGCCGGTATCTGGTTACGCCGGAATTTTTTGATCTTCTTGATGAAGGCTGGAAGCTGCACTGCGCGGAGGCCGAAAAGAATGGACGGGAACCGGGAGAATACTTTCATATATATGCACTGAATCGCCTCATGGAAGCGGGAAAGGTTATCCACGCGCATGTGGAAGGGGTTCGTCTGGACACCGGAGAACCCGCGGGATATCTCGAAGCAATTCTGCGCTATGCCGATACCCAGTCCAGTCTCAAGCCGGTCATTGATTCGTTTATTGCAAACCGGTCCTGATGAAGAGTTCCGGTGCGAGCCGGCTGATCCAGAAACCCGCAAGCGCGTACTGGGCGAAGCGGCATACCGCAAGGTTGTCGGCGCCCGCGAGAGCGCACGCCGCGTCCCCGGCGAGGTAGAGCACCGCTATCCCGGTAAACCCGAGAATAACGCGAAGGATTTTTTTCGCGCGTGATCCGGCCGCGGCCGAAAATCGTTTCGAATCGTCTGATACGTCAACCAGCAGGAGATATCCCGCGGCATATCCGAAAAGAACACCGCTCATGCGGGTGTCTCCCGCGCTGAATGCGTTGAGAATAAAAACCCCCGCGGCGACTCCCGCGATTTTGACGCTGACCGGCATCACTGCGAGGCGCGGAAAACGTGCGTTGAGTGCGGGCGAGAGTTTTCCGGCGATTTGCGGAAGGGCAAAAAGTGTGCTCAAGGAAACGGCCGCGCCGAGTGTCCAGCCGATAAGCACGTCGGTGGGGTAATGAACACCGAGGTAGACACGGCTCACGCCGATAACGAAGGGAAGGGTTATCGACGCGGCGATACGCGCCTGACGGTTTGCGAGCGGGCGCAGGAACACCGGCCAGAACGCCGCCGAGTTTTGTGAATGCCCGGAGGGTGTGGAAAACCCGGTTTCTGCGATACGGTTCAGTCCCGGTTTCCGGATGAACGGCCGTGGAACGGCGAGGGTTTCCTTGAGTGCGGTATTGATCCCCGCGGATACAAAAAGGACGATTCCGGTACGGGCCGCGCGGCGCTCGTCCACACACCAGAATAGCGTGGCAATAAGTACCAGATAGGTTATCGGCTCGCCGAGCAGGGTGAAGAACACAAATACCGGTTCGGTCCAGGAGGGGAGCCCCGACTGCAGTGCTTCGATTACCCGGATTCCCCAGGCAAGGATTCCGTCTTGCGGGGCGCCCAAAGCGGGCCCTGTCGTAAGCGTGTTCATCGGAACGCTCCCGGATCTTCACTGAAAAAGGGAATCAAATTCCCCGCGTTCTCTGCGGGCGGTTCCCAGGGATATGCCATGGACGTATCAATGTCCGGCCGGAGGTCTTCATAGCGTCCGGAATTGTTCCAGTAGGTGTATCCCTGATTCAGGGCGTCCCGGGCACCGAATACCTGACGCTGCACATAATCCTGGTTGTAATAGGTTCGGTCGTACGACACATTCAGATAAAAGGCCTGAACCCAGGGGCGCACAATGATATGATTCCGGGCGATGATGGCATTCCGGTAGGATCCGTGAAAGAAAATCCGGTACGGCCGGTCAACAGCCGGTTCATGGGCAAGAAACTGTTGTTCGAAATGACTCGGATAAAACATGGGACAAATGACATCCACATACCGGGCAAGTAGTTCCACGTCCTGTCCTGTCCGTGCTCCGGTACGGTACCAGCCGTTCGCGCCGTAAATATCAATCGATATGGGCGCTTCGATTCTGCTCCGTGCGTACGAGAGAAAGGACATGAGCGCGCTTTCCTTGTCCATTCCCTGGTCCTGCCAGCGGAACTGGGCGTCGGTCAGGTTGAGTCCGTCTGTCGGGAAACGGATGTAGTCAAACTGGATTTCATCAAAACCGCGGGCAAGGAGCTCACGTGATAGTGCAACATTGTATTCCCATACGTCCTCGCTATAGGGATCTACCCAGTGCTCATCATAGTATTGACGAATATAGGAAGGGTCTTGCGGTTCGGTTGTGCTGGCAACTTCCTTTTGTTCTTTGACCATCCGGTATCCCTGCCAGGGCTTGTTTTCCTTTTTGTCCCAGACCGCGTATTTTCCGTCATCGTGGAGGGCAAGCCCGCGGTCCTTGAATACGACGATACGTGCGACCAGGTAGATTCCGTTATCTTTCGCGGTTTTTACAAATTCTTCAAGATTTATTCCCCGTCCGAAGGTTCCCAGTTCACGAACGAGCGGATCTTTTGCGTCATACCGGATATATCCATAATCATCTTTCATATCCACAACGAGCATGTTCAGTTTGTTTTTTTTCAGGGTTTCAATATGCTTCGCAAGGCCTTGCGGTGTGGTAACCTGATGAACTGGAAGATAATTGCCCGCTTTTCCCCGGGCTTCCGCGGTATGCGGGGCCTGTTGCCGGTTGGGTGAGAGGAGCCAGAGTTCGGAAAGGGAGAGGGCCCCGCGGTTTCCGCTCAGTTTTGCGGGGATCCGGGCAGAAAGAAGAACTCCGGGAAGTTTTGCCAGTTGCGGATACCAGTCAGGAACTTCGCGCGGTGCAGCGGTTTCTACGCTTTGTCCTAAGGGCAGTTCCCTGATCCGGGAAGGACTGGTAAAAACGAGTGAATGGGTGCCCGGAGACAGACCGTCGAGGGTATCCAGCGGGGTTGAACCTGTCCAGAACGTTTCAAAGCGTTTGTTTTCCCAGTCCAGCCGGAAGATGTTCGGTTTGAATGTATTGGAAACAATAACCTGGGGCTTCCCGTCCCGGAGCACCGCGACCATATCCGCCACTTCGTCGGGCCAGCGGATAGTAGGGACCTGGTAGAGTCCATTGTTCAGATCGGTCCAAGCACCGCGGGGTGTGTCCGCGTATTTCCAGGATATACCGTAAATGGGGTGGGACATGAATACCACCGTCCGCATGGCGCCGGTGCTGTCGGGAAGGTCAAGAACACAAACGGCCTTTACCCCGGCTGTTTGCGCACTCAGTCCCAGGCTTTCCCACGAGGTTCCTCCGTCCCTGGTCAGGAAGACCGCGTCTTTTGTCGCGGTAACCATGACGGCCGGATTGGTGGGATGTAGTTCAATGTCCTTGAGTTCCTGTATTTCACGGACAAACTGTTTTGAGCCATTATCGGGTACCTTGATAACCTTGACCGGAAGTCCGTCTGATATCGGGGTGAATGTTTTCAGATCATTGCTGGTATGGAGGCCTTCAAGACTCAGGATGATCCAGCGTGAACCGTCATTGAGGATCTTGCGCACTTCGCGGGCAGGCCATATCAGACGGGAATTGGTACCGGTAATACGGTAGAGACCGTTTGTGGTTCCGGCAAGAAATGCGTCGTCTGCGGCGGCATGGAAGGGCAACAGCGTACAGAAAAGCAAGGGAAGCAGGAATCGTTTCATAGAGTTACAAGATTACCAGAAAAGTCAGTATTGAAAAAGAGCGGAAAGCCGTTATAATCGTGAATAACGGAGGATACATGATGAAATCTGCCACGAAGACTTGCGGAATTCTGACCTCGGGAGGTGATGCTCCCGGCCTTAATGCCGCGATTCGGGCAGTTGCTCGTACCGCGATGGATGTACACGGCATCACTGTTGTCGGTTTTGAGCACGGGTACCGCGGGCTTATAGAAAACCGGAGCCGTGTCCTGAAACCGACCGAATTCTCCGGCATTCTTGCCCGGGGCGGTACCATACTCGGTACTTCCCGTGAAAAGCCGTTCAAGGACAAGAATTGGTGCGATGAAACGGACGCGCCCTGCGCCGTACGGAGCATCAAGGAAAACTACCGCAATCTCGGACTGGACGGTCTGGTAATCCTCGGCGGGAACGGCAGCAACACCACCGCGGCCATGCTTGCGGAAGAAGGCCTGAACATCATCAGCCTCCCAAAAACAATCGATAATGACATTGCGGAAACAGACATGACGTTCGGGTTTCATACCGCCTTGTCGGTTGCCACCGAAGCGATAGACCGGCTGCATTCCACCGCCTCGAGCCACAACAGGATCATGGTGATTGAAGTGATGGGTCATAAGGCCGGATGGCTCGCCCTGTATTCCGGAGTGGCCGGCGGCGGTGATGTCATTCTTCTCCCGGAGATCCCGTATGATTTACAGAGTATTTCCGGCCATCTGGATCAGCGTTGTCGTGATGGAAAAACCTTTTCGATAGTCGTTGTAGCGGAAGGCGCCCGCTCCGTGGAAGAAGCGGCGATGGATAAAAAGAAATTCAAGAAGGCCCGTGAAAAAATGTCCGGATCAATCGGTTACCGGGTCGCGGAAGAAATACAAACGGCAACCGGACTTGATTCCCGGGTTACCGTCCTGGGGTACCTGCAGCGGGGCGGAACGCCGGTCGCGTTTGACCGGATTCTCGCAACACAGTTCGGAACGGCCGCCGCGAACATGCTCGCCGCGGGAGATTTCGGAAAGATGGTTGCCCTGCGTGACGGCAATATTGTGGGGGTTCCGCTGGACAAGGTTGCAGGACGGGTTAAGGCCGTGCCGCTTGATCATGAAATGTTCAAGGCGGCGCGCGATGTGGGAACCTGTCTCGGCGATTAGTCTTCGAAAGGTTTCGGCCGCGCTATTCCGTATCCCTGCGCGTAGTCGACCCCGATCTCCCCGAGCATTCTGATTATTGTATCATTCTCCGCGAACTCGCCTATGGTTTTCAGTCCGAGTATCCGGCTCATGCTGCTGATCGCCTGAACCATGGTGTAATCCACCGGGTCCCGGTCCATGTTGCGGATAAAACTTCCATCTATTTTGACGAAATCTACCGGCAGGTTTTTCAGGTAACTGAACGACGAAAATCCCGAGCCGAAATCGTCGAGAGCGAAGGAAAATCCTTTTTCCTTGAGACCGGTGATGAGACTGGAGGCTGAGGCAAGATTGAGGATGGCGCTGGATTCAGTCAGCTCGATACAGAACATCCCGGGTGGAATGGCATATTCCGTAGCCTTGTTCAGTATGAACGACACGATATTCTCGTCAACAAGCGTTCCGCCTGAAAGATTTATGGAAAAAACCGACTCGGCCAGGGGATGATGTTTTTTCGCGAGACGGGCGTAGGTACTGAATGCCTTGTCAATTACCCAGCGGTCTATTGACGAAATGATGTTATACCGTTCGGCGATGGGGATGAACTCTCCCGGCTGGATTACCGGATTGTCGCCGTCCTTCATCCGGAGCAGAATTTCCAGTTTGGACCGCTCTTTCCCGCCGAGCAGGGGTTCTATGGGTTGGTAGTACAGTACAAACCCGTCTTCCTGGAGCGCGGAATGAATACGGCTTATCCACTCGCTGATGGGAAGCGATTGATAGCGTCCCCCGGTATGTTGTTCATAAAATGAAAAGCGGTTTCCCCCGCTCCGGTGCACTTTCAGGACGGTCTGGGTTCCGGCGATCATGATTTCATGTTCACTGTCGAATGTTTCGTTGATGGGGATTATACCAATGCTCAGGGTGTACGGGTAGGGTTTTCCCTTCCAGGTGAATACGTCCTCCGTGCAGGAGTCGAGCAGTACCCGCGCAAGCTCGGTCACATCGGTCGGGTCGCCGGATTCGTCAAGACTGTAATGAACCAACACAAAATCGTCCGCCCCGATCCGCGCGGCGAAATTACGGCCATGAACATGTCGTTTCAGGGATGCGGCAACGGTCCGGATAAGCACATCTCCTGCATGGGTTCCGCATGAATCATTGAGAATCTTGAAGTGATCAATATCGATGAACAGGGCATGGATACTGGATTGCTGGCCTGCAGATTTCCGGAGAATTTCGTTCAGGCGTGCGGCGAGTTCATTCCGGTTCAGAAGACCGGTGAGCGTATCGTGACTCGCCTGGTAATTGAGTGTGTCGGTTATTTCATCGAGACGGGAGATGTCCTTGAAGGAAATGATGCGGTCCCCGCCGGTGGTATTTTGCGATACTTCATGGTTGATGATCATATCTACCACAAAAGACTTGTTGCTCCGGTTGGTTAGTCTGAGGTTATGCGCTTTGAGAACCTTGTTGTGATCATTGAAGCGCGGAATCCGGTATTCCTCTCCGGTCTCCTTGTTCGCCAGGGTAAAAAGGTCGTAGGCCTGGAGATGTCGTGCTTCGGTATCCGAAATTTCCAGAAGCTGTTCGGCTCCGGGATTCATGAAGACGATATTGCCGTTTTTACCGACAACGAGGATAGCGTCGGTCGTAGAGTTCAGAATTGCCGCGAACAGTTGTTCCTTTTCCCTGACCTTGAGGTCCGCGACGCTTTTGAATAATGCCATTTCAAGCATCGTCGCGAGCTCCCGCTCCTTGAAGGGCTTCAGAATAAAGCCGACGGGTGTTGCTTCCTTGGCGCGTTCGATGGTGGTGTGATCGGTATAGGCTGAGAGAAAAATGACCGGAATGTCCAGTTCTTTTTTAACGGTGAGCGCGACTTCAATTCCGTCAAGATCGCCGCGAAGAAGTACGTCCATGAGAATGATATCCGGGCGAAGCCGTGCAATTTCAGATAGTGCATCCTGGCCGTTCGAAGCGGACCCGCAAACCGAATACCCCAGGCGTTCAAGGCGCCTTTTAAGATCTATCGCGACAACCCGTTCATCCTCAACGATGTATACCCGTTCATTACTCATTGGCAAGCAAACCCATTATAGCGGTGGCAATTTCAGCAGGCGGGAGCCGCCCGGTTTCTACGGTAACCTCCGCAATTGTAGCATAGATAGCGCTCCTGCGGGAAAAAAGTTCCCTAAATGCACCTTCCGGATCCGGACCCTGCAGGAACGGCGGTAGCCGTCCGTCCCGGCGTGCGCTCTCCCTGACCCGTTCATATAACAGAGCAAAAGCGGTATCAAGATAAACTGTTGTACCGGTGCGGGCAAGAATGGTGCACGCAGCGCTGTTGTCGGCGATGCCTCCGCCCGTTGCGAGAACGCACTGTTCGTTCCCGGCGCCGGGAGCGTATCGTGTGAAAACGGATTCGCAGGCTTTTGTTTCCCATTCCATCATGAGTTCCGCTCCGCCGATATCCCACAACTCCCGCGGGGTTTTTCCCGAGAGCCGGGCTATTTCATCGTCGGAATCAATGAACGGACGGGAAAGCTTCCCGGCAAGTATCTTGCCGGTCGTCGTTTTTCCGCAGTGTTTCATGCCTAAAAGTATAATGGATGCGGGCGTACTCATAAAAAAAACTATAGTCTTTTTTTTACTTGTATTAAAGGGAAAGGGCCGGTATTCTTTTCTCATGACCTCCGTTACGCTCGTGTTTTTCTCATTATTGCCTTTTTTAGCCTGGTTTTTTTATTGTTTGATTCACAAACATGCCGTGATGCTGCATCTCCCCGGATTTTTTGGCGCAGCACTTATTGCAGCTGCCTTTTCCGTTGCGGCCCGTTTTGTGCTGGAACCCTTCGCGGTATTCTTTCCTCCGGCCGTACTGCCCCTTTTTATTGCGCTGGCGGTAACCGCCATTCCCGAAGAAGCGACCAAACTGCTTGCCGTCATTCCTTTTTCACGTAGCGGCCCCGGGCGTTCCCCGCTGCCGGAGCGGACCCTCCTTGCCCGGGCGGTCTGCATTTCGCTGGCCTTTTCTTCCCTTGAAAACATCTTCTTTGCCGCAAAATTTCCCGGTTCGCTGCCGCTTCGCTTTGGTACCGCGGTTCCCCTGCACGCGTCCCTCGCGGTTTTCTCCGCCTGTTGGCTTTCCGGGCGTCTGAATCGGGGCCGATTTGCTCCTGGCTTTCGTATGCTCGTCGCGGCAATTTGTCTTCATGCGCTCTATGCATTGGGTTTCGAGTTGCGACCGATATTTGCCGGTCTTTCGGTATTTACGGCTACGGTTGCCTTTATCGGGGCGGTGGTGCTCTGGAATACCTGCGGAGATGATGATGGGCAGCGCTCGTGAAACCCGGAACCGGTATGGCGCTTCCGCCGCCGGAGCGGTCACGGTGACTTCTGAAGGCTACCGGATAGTACACAGTTACCGCGTTCCCCTGCCGTCGCCCGCGTTTTCCGGCGATCCGGCTTCCCCGTACGGAGTCGCGGTGGATATCGGGACGACAACCATCGCCCTTGAACTTGTCGACCGCGTAACGGGAGCCGTTCTGGCTTCTGTTTCCCTGCTCAACAGCCAACGCCGCTGGGGGAGCGATGTCATTTCACGGATTCGCGCCGCGAACTCCGGTCAGGGAGCAGCCATGCAACGCGCTGTTCATCAGAATGTCCTGGACGGGATCCTCCGGCTGGTTCAGACCGCGGGAGTCGCGGGAAGCCGGATCGGTTGTGTCGCGGTTGCCGCGAATACCGTGATGGCACACCTTTTTCTCGGCCTTTCCTGCGCGGGAATGGGACAGTCGCCCTTTACGCCGGAGGCGACCGAATTTGAGGAAATTCTCTTTTACGACCTTTTTTCCACGGATCTTTCAGTACATCTTCCGTCTGCCGGTTGTACCGTACAGGTTTTACCGGCATTGAGCGCCTTCGTCGGGGGAGATGTCGTGGGCGGCGCTTGTTCCCTTTCGGAAGATTCACCGGATCCCCGCCTTTTTATCGATCTTGGTACCAACGCCGAAATGGTTCTAACCGTGAATGGACGACACTATTGTGCGTCGGCCGCCGCCGGACCCGCGTTTGAGGGGGGCTCCATTTCCTGCGGGACCGGATGCATTCCGGGAGCGGTATCGTCAGTAACAAGCAGCGGGAGCCGCTTTGAGTATGAAACCATCCCCGGCGGCGATGACAACCGGCCTGCCGGCATTTGCGGCTCGGGAATTCTGGATTTTACCGCCTGTGCGCTTGAAAGCGGCCTCATACAGCCTGACGGAGCGTTGGCTCCCGTTTGCGCGGAAAGCGGCGTACGGCTGGATGCCGCCGGAGTTGTCCGGCTGACACAGCAGGATGTCCGGGAGATACAACTTGCGAAAGCCGCGGTTCGCTCAGGGATAGCGGTTCTGCTTGAAAAAGCGGGACTCTCCGCCGAAGACGTGTTGTCGGTCATTCTGGCGGGAGGATTCGGGCTCTATCTCCGGGAGCGCAGCGCTCTTGCGATCGGATTGCTTCCTGCTTCGTTCGCCGGCAGAATCTCCGCTCCGGGCAATACTTCGCTCGCCGGAGCCGTTGGGCGTCTGCTGGATGATTCCATGGAGATGTGTTGCCGAACGTTCGTCGGCGCGGCAGAGACGGTAACGCTGGCGGAGTATCCGGGGTTCGAGAAGATGTTCATTTCGGGGATCAATTTCTAACTGCTATCAAAATTGTTGAAAACTGCTACCAGAATTGTTGAAACACTCGCGGCTTAACCGAGCATATCGGGCAGGGTGTACACATCTTCCACACCGTCAACCAGAATTCCCCCCATACCCAGTTCCAGCGGGACGGCAATATCGATGTCGTAGCGGTCGCCGATGGAAATACAGGCGCCGCAGGGAACACCGAGCGCTTCGGCTGCGGTCGTATAGGGTTTTTTATGCGGTTTGCTTACGCCGGTGGTGTCAAGGGCGACCAGGACGGGGAAGAGATCCAGTACGCCGAGCGCCTTCAGCGTCGCTCCTGCCGGGCGGGACGGGTTGTTGGTAACCGCGGCAAGGGAGTATTTGCGTGAAAGCGTGATGAGTGCTTCCCGGAGAACCGGGTCGGGCTCGAGGTATTTATCCGGTTCCAGGAGTTCTTCCCGCCAGCGGATGCTTTCACTGATGGGTATGCCGAACGCGGTAAGCGCGTTTCCCAGGCTGGTTTTCTTGCCGGTTTCCGTTTCGCGCTTGATTCGTTCCCGGGCGATCAGGTCCTGCGCCTCGGCTTCCGGTATCCCGCGAAGTTTGGCGAAATGGCGGATCTGTATGTCAATTTGTTCTTTGGCCCATACTTCGTTGGTGTAGAGGGTCAAATCAATGTCAAACAGCAGGGCATGTACTTGCGAAGGCAGGTTAAAGGTTTTCATCGCGTGTTGATTTCCAGTAGTCGTATTTGTCGCTGTAGTGGCGGAAATTTTCGGGGTCGGGTTCAAACCGCCGGCATTCACGGACCATCGCCTGTGACGCATTCGTAATTGATGTATGCCAACCGAGCGCTGGGGACGCGAGTACGGCATTACCCATGAGCTCTCCGTCCGCAGTGGCCGTGAGGACGAACGTTCGTCCGGTTATGTCGGCCTTCATCTGGTTCCAGACCTCGTTGCGCGCTTGTCCGCCTGAAAGATAGAAGACCGGATTGTATCCGGTAGCCTCTTCCAGTGTTTCGATGCCTTCACGGACGGCGAAGCCGATGCGCTCAACAACGGTTCGTCCGGGGTGAACGTTTTCTTTTCCCGGCCCGGCGCTCGGGCTTTCCAGAATTTCCCGCATGAGTTTGGGGTACGGCTTGCCGCTTTCGCCGCTCGATTTTCGGTAGTCGTGGAAGGTCGCACCGCTTTCCGGCAGAAGCCAGGCGGCGTTCCAGTATTCGGGGAGCAGTGAGGGAAGGGTGCGGATGCGCGAATGGTGTACGGGATCTTTTGTGCAGACATTGAGTCCTTCGCTGGTTCCCGCGCGGTCGCAGGCCCGTCCCGGTTCAAAGGCTCCGGTCCCGGCGAGGGCGACGAAAAAATCCGGGCCGCCGGCGATTACCGGGATGTGCTTCCGTTTGCCGAGCGTCGTTTCTCCCACAATGGATCCCGCGGGAACGAATGGCGGCATCTTGGCCGGGCTGAGGCCGGTTGCCGTGAAATCGTCGGAGGTCCAGTACGCGGGCCTGTAGCGTTCTTCGGGGAGAACGGTAACCGGGTTCCCGGTCAGAGAGAACATGAGATACTCGGGTCCCGACAAAAGATGGTGCGCTTCGCGGTACTCGCGGGGGAACCGGCGGGAAAATTCCAGGATGCGGGGAATAAACAGTGATGGACCGGCGTAGTTTCCAGGGTTTGTAGACGTGTCCGTGTCATTCCAGAGTAGCAGTGCCGTCGCGCGGTTCCGTCCGTCAACGCTGACCAGGGTCGGTCCGTTCCCGGAGATTACTACGGCTGCGGCAGACTCTTCCGGCTTGAGCGCACGAAGGGCGAGCCGGTACGCGTCGAGCCAGTGTGACGTCCGGCGAGTAGTGCGGGGAAAGCGGAACCGCGCCGCTGACAGCACGTCTCCCGACGCGGTTATGAGCGCGGTCTTGATCGACGATGTGCCGATGTCGACACAAAAAACCGTCTGTTCCATTATTGCTGGGAAGAAGAACTACCCTGTTTGACGAGTTTTTCTATTATACTGCGGTTATCCAGAAGATCACTCAGGGACTGGTTGTGGTGTATCCGCGAGATTACCTGGGCAAACAGCCCGGATACATTTGTCTTTATATACCATTCTTTCTTGAGGAGTTCTTCGTGATATACCGCGTTGGTGCCGATTATGCGGTAAAAGTGGCCCTTGCGGTAGGCTTCGTCGAACTGCTCGATGGCGTTCCCGGTAAAGAAGGGAAGGCTTATCGCCGCGATAATCTTCGTCGCGCCCTGTTCTTTGAGGAACTCCATTGCTTTAAGGAGGGTTCCTCCCGTGCCGAGCATGTCGTCCGCAAGGAAGGCGACCTTGCCGGAAACGTCTCCGAGGAGTTTGATGCTCATGATGTTGCTTTTTTGCGCGTTCTGGGAAACAACCGAATAGTCCCGTTCCTTGTAAAGCATGGCGAGCGGTTTTTGCAAGCCCGTTGCGTAGAACTTGTTCCGGTCGACCGCGCCCGTGTCCGGTGATACAACGACGAAATCGTCTTTTTCGCTGGAAAGATCCACAATTTTCGCGAGCTCACGGATAATCTGGTAACTTGCGTGCAGATTTTCTACGCGGGACGAATAAAATGCGTTTTCAATTTCACGGGAATGGATATCGAGGGTGACGATCTGGCTTACGCCGAGACTCTCATAGAGGTGACCCAGAAGGCTCGCGGTAAGACCCTCCCGGCCCTTTTTCTTGTGCTGGCGGCTGTAGGGATAGACCGGCAGTACCAACGTCATCCGGGATGCTCCCGCGTGACGAACCGCGTCTATGGTGACCAGCAGGCTCATCAGATGATCATTTACGGAAAGGGACTGCTGATTTTTGCCCTCGTTCAAATCAAGAAGCTGATGATTTTCTACGTCCTGGAAAATAAAAACATCCTTGCCGCGGATGCAGTCAAGGATTTCTGTTTTGAATTCACCATTCATGAACCAGGTAAACCGGGTGTTTACCTTGAATACCGGCGCGCGGAATTTGGTCACGTCGCCGCGGATACAGATGTCCGACGTCTGAAGGTCATTATAGAAATTGACATCCTTTACCAGACTGAGGCGGTCAACCCCGTACCGTTTCGCCAACACGTCGCTTTTTTGCCGAAAGCGGCGGCTGTAGATATGGTTCAGGTGCTTGATCGTCTCATTGGCAAAACACTCACCACCCGGACAGGCAACTATGGCCAGTTGTGTTGGTTCTGAATATGTCATCTAGTATCCCCGATGTCCCTATATGTACCATATATCGGGGTATCTTGCAAGGATGACCGGGACATGGCAGTCTATTTAGCGCCTATTTTTCCAGAATGGTAATTTCAACCCGGCGGTTCCGCGCGCGGTTCGCCTCGGTCGTGTTTGGCGCGACCGGGCGTTCCGCACCGAATCCGCGGGTGTACACGTTGTACTCACTGCGGACACCCATTTCCACGAGAAATTGCGCAACGGCTTCCGCGCGTTCTTCAGAAAGCTTTTGCCGGGCGCCGGGAGTTCCCGCAAGCGCCGTGTGACCGGAAATGAGGAGCTCCTTGTCGGGATACCGCTCCAGAAGCGCGGCGATTCGGGTGATTTTTTCCTTCTCGGCGGGCATGAGCCGGGCGGAGTCGGGCTCGAACTGGATGTTCTCCATGCTGATGGTGATACCTTCCTCGCTCTCGTGCGCGGTAGTGTCGGCAATCCCGAGTTTTTCCAGTTCTTCGTTCATCTCCCGGACCTCTTTTTCCCGGTCCATGAGCTTTGTCTCCGTCACCACGGCTTCCGCTGTTCCCTTGAATTCGAGGAGAGTCCCCGACGCGAGCTTGAGCAGGATGCGGTACTCTTCCGAGTAATTCGGCAACATGCCCAGATCATTATCCCAATACAAGGTCTGCCGGGAATGTCCCATCGTGGTAACAGGAATGTTCTTGTCCGGACTGGCCAGCATTTCTTCCGTTACGGGTGTATCAAAAAAAAGCGTGTACTCAACAATGATCTTGTGCAGCGTCTTCCCGTCGAGCTCAACCGGTCCTTCATAGGTATAGACCGCGGTGAAGGGAACCGTGAACGGCTTTGCCAGGCCAAAATGGTCGCGCAGATCATGGGCTTCTTCGCCTTCAGCGCTCCAGCTTTCACCGGGCTGAACATCCTGTTCAGGGAAAACCGGAACATTCCGCACAACCGGCATGAAATACTGATCCTGTATGGAATAGTTTCCGAACTGATCGCGCCGGAACACGCTTTCGTATTCGCGGCCCCAGCTGAATGAACGATTCGAAGTTCGCTCGCTCGTCATGAACGTCCCGGTGTATTCGGCGGATTCATCCGTTACATCGCTGATGTGCAGGGTAATCCGGTTGGTAATTTCTGCAGTATGGGAAAATTCCTTGTCGACGGAAACGGTCTGCAGAACGATTGAATTAATTCGCCAATAGTCTCCCTCGGTGTGTTTGAACCGGAAGACTTCCGCGTTTGCGGCGGTACCGAGGATGAGAAAAAGGAGTGCTGCCAGGCAGCGGGGAATGGTGGTTCTCATACGGTAATTATCGGCAAAAAGTGTGGAAAAACGGTACTGCTACCAAAATTGTTGAAAAAAATCTCCAGTTTGATTGTAACCAATTCTGTCCGTTGGCCTTTAGTAGGTGTATGAATCGATGCTGAATGAGCACGGTATCATTCTACCTCCTTTTTGTTTTTCTTTGGGGCTGTTTATAAACGGTTCAGCTTCGATCCCCGGCAGGGTTTTCCTCCTTTTACCTGCCGGGGTTTTTTTATTTCCTATCCAACCGTAGAAAACCGTAAAAAACCGCAAAAAACTCCAAGCATGCCATTGACCTTTACCCCCGATCTTGGTATCTTGAATGCACACGACGCAGGGTAGAGCAGTTGGCAGCTCGTCGGGCTCATAACCCGGAGGTCACAGGTTCGAGTCCTGTCCCTGCTAGAAAAAAACCGAATCGGCATGGCCGGTTCGGTTTTTTTATTTTCTGCAGGGACAGGTCTCGATCCTTCCATATTCTCCTCTTTACGGAGAAGTCTTGCACGATATATAATCAGTACATCATTCCCAGCATCCAAAGCGATATAGTCTTTGTTGCGGGATAATCAATCAGGTGGTCGAGGAAATCATCGTAAATGGCCTTGAGAGCGTCCATAGAGGTCTATTCCAGTGTTCCTGTTACAAGTACAAAAAACCAAAAACATGTCAAATAGCAGTAAATGGGTGTAAAATATCCAAAATGGTCAGGAGAAAAAGGTTGCTTAATCGTCAAATCGGGAGTGCGAAGCATGAATAGTGAAATCATCCTCTACAAAACCGAAGACGGCACAGTCAAAATAGACACTATCTTCCAAAATGAAACAATCTGGCTGAGTCAGAACTCCATGGCAGAGCTTTTCGGCGTAAATGTTCCAGCCATATCCAAGCACTTAAAAAACATCTTTGAAGAAGGGGAATTGCAAAAAGAAGCAACTCTTTCCAAAATGGAAACAGTTCAAAATGAAGGTGGGCGGCAAATTACCCGAAACAAGGATTTTTACAACCTTGATGCCATTATCGCCGTAGGTTATCGGGTAAACTCGAAGCGGGCTACCCAGTTCAGAATCTGGGCAACGGCCATTCTGAAAGAATATATCATCAAAGGTTTCGCCATGGATGATGAACGACTCAAAAAATCTGAACGGTGGGACTATTTTGACGAATGGCTTGAACGAATTCGGGATATTCGGGCTTCAGAGAAACGTTTTTACCAAAAGATCAGGGATATCTATACCACCGCCATTGATTACGACAAAAATGCAGAAGAGGCTCAACTCTTCTTCAAAAAAGTGCAGAATAAAATGCTCTGGGCTACTACCGGTAAAACTGCCGCAGAACTCATTGAATCTCGAAGCAACCCCGACAAGCCAAATATGGGACTTACCGCATGGCGTGGTTCCATCGTTCGTAAACATGATGTTTCAATTGCCAAAAATTACCTGAAAGAAGAAGAAATAAAGGATCTAAACGAGATTGTCACCATGTATCTCGATTATGCAGAACGACAGGCTCGTAAAAGAAGAACCGTGACCATGGCAGAGTGGTCAGATAAACTTGATGCCTTTCTGAAACAAAATGAAGAAGAACTCCTCACTCATGCAGGTACCATAAAGGCTGAAGTAGCCAGGAAGATTGCCGAAGAGCGCTATGAGGAATTTGATAAAAAGAGGAAAATAGCTGAAGCAATTAAAGCCGATGAAGAAGATTTAAAGGAACTGGAAGAAATAGAAAAGAGACTGCTCAATAAAAAAGGGGAGTAGTTGAAAAAGGTCATTGGAAGCTCCTGAATGTTGTCATCACAACAAACACAAAGGGGACAACCAATGACCAAGGCCAAAGACGGCACGAAACAGGCTTTGAGGGTTAGTTATTTTTCAATGTCATATTCCGATTCTTTTCTGAGTTTGTGCCATTGAGCGATATAACGCTCGATGCATGCGTTGAGCGGTTTGTGATACAGTGTATACCGGCTTGAAGCGTCATCGGAAAGAATCTCGGCAAGCGTATCTCCAAGGGGATAAAACCATACCTCCCCCAGAACCGTATCGTCATATCTGTCACCTTTATAGCTGCTTTCGATAATCATTTGATAGTTACCAGGGGCGAGAAAGCATGGATTTTCAACCGCGTTTACGCTGAACCATCCATCAGGTATGTATTCATGAATATTGAACGGATAGATGTCCTTGAATCGTAACGCAGTTTTTGCATCAGTATCCAGATTCCGCAGCGTCATTGACGCTATCCGGTTGTTATCAAACCAGCTGGAATAAGTATTCCCTTTAATCTCATTGTTAAAGATGAAATCATAATCATATATTGAAAATCGCGTTAATCCATTCGCCGCGAAGGGCCCAAGGGCGCTTTTGGTCAGCGTAAAACTGATCCATTCTCCTTTTCCGTTGCCTTTTACTCCTTCAACCCATCCGTTATACACGGAGCCGTCAAATGACGTTTCAGGTTTGTACGTCGACCGGAATAGTTCTGCATTACTGTTTTCTGATTTCCCGTCAGTATTAGAACTCATTAAGTATGATCCCGCGAGAAATGATGAAGCGGAAATATCAGTGACAAAATCTTGTTTCTCCCGTTGTGCGGGTGGTGTGCCATAGTATGCCTCGAAACTGTAGTATTCCGCGGTGAAGGTTAAAGACTCTTCCGGTTTCGGTTTATAGTTTTGTATCGCGTATAGTCTGGTTTTATTACCATCAAAAGTAAAATAGTCTAGAGTCGTTTTTTCAAAACTAGTTTCCGCATTCCCGCTTACGGTCATCTCGCTGTCAGTCAGAATCACGAACGAATCCATCGAGCCTTTCCATGTGCCTCCCGTGGAGATGTCATAGGTCAGCTTGTATTCGGTTCTTCGAAAGCTATAGGTAATGGTATCAATCGGATATCGAACGGAAAGCACCGAATGTTCGTTCGGCGCAAAGGATAGCTCATGGTAAAAATGAATCACCATGGTAACTTGCAGTATGGGCATGCCGTCTTCTGTTTTCGTGTTTGAATCCGATATGGACGTCTCGATCCCTACCATTTTGACGGCTATATCTTTGTCGTCTTGAATGATCGTGCAAGTGAGGTCGGTAAAGTTTTTGGCGGTGCTGTCACCATAGAGTCTCAAGTCATTCATATAGTCTGCATAGGACATGACCCGTAGTTTTTTATCGAGCGCCGTTATGTCCGCAAGTGGATATGTTTGCTCACGATCATTAATCGGAGCATTTTTCTTTCCAAGGGCGAGATGCCATAGCGCGTGATTGGGGTCGTCATTAAAGGCAACGAGGGGTTTCGCGGTACCCGCGATGCACGTATACGGCATAGTAACTACAACGGGAAAGGCGCAGGGAACATTAACTGTTTCATTCGATGTGTTGTTGAAAAGGAATACAGCTTCTACCAATCCCGGATTACCGTATTGTAGAGGGATTTGCTCTACAACCAGTAATTCCTTTTCCAACGCAACATGAGGGTTTTCTTCGGTAACGTAAATGTTCCCGTATGTCCAATCTTCCGGAAAGCGGACTCCTCCGTCATCGGCATTGACTATTGAAATGGATATAATTGCAAGAAGAATCCAGACGGCAACTTTTTTCATTGTACGTACTTCCTTGGTATACTTTTTGTTTGATGAAATAAGTTTATCACCGAAAACTGGGAGTAACAAGAGGGAATAACCGACGATGCAGTAACCAATGAGGCAGGGTGTGCTGCAAGCAAGAATTTTGCAAGGGCAAGGTTACACACAGAATTAAATTACCTGAAGAAACAATCAACGTTGTTAAACGTCTTTCCTGGTGAAGATTCTGAATTCGTTTTCTGAGATCATTAACCCTGCTATGGTCAGTATACATCCTGTGCAGAGCGGAAGGGTTATTTTTTCTTCAAGCACCAAAACCGAAACAATGACTGTAACAACCGGAATGGCATAAATGTACACGGTGGTTTTATTTGTTCCTAAAAAGCTGCAGGCTGTATTCCAGGTAATAAAGCAGACAGCAGATGCAATGAGTCCCAAAAACAGCAGCAGTAAAATATTTTGCATGCTGGAAAACCTTTGAATTTGAGTTTCTATGCGTGTATCAACCGGGAAAAAAGCGGAAAGCAGTAGTATGAAAATGATGCAGTAGAAAAATATTCGTCTGGTAGAAGTAAGGTGTGAATGACTGGTCTGATTGATTTTTGAGACAAAAACAGAGTACAAGGCCCAAAGAACCGCTCCGGATAACGCAAGAATATCTCCTGCAGGATTAATCTTTAGAATAAAAGTACCATTAAAGCTTATAACGGCTATCCCTGTAATTGCAGTTATAAAGCCGATAAAAAAGCGGGGCTTTAAGGATGCATAATTCATACATATTCTCATAGCTATTGCGGTAAACAGGGGTGCTGTAGAAATTATAATGCTGACATTTGATGCAGTGGAATAATTAATAGCAATATTTTCTGCCAGCTGATACAGCGTCAAACCGGTAAGGCCTGCTCCCGCATACAAAAGTTCAACCTTAATGCCTTGAAACGGCATACATTTAGGCGCTATGAATGAAAGTGCTATATATCCTAAAAGAAAGCGTATGAGAAGGATTTCAAAGGAAGAAAAAGATGTGAGGAGTATTTTTGTGGCAATAAATGTCGTTCCCCAGACAAAGATGGTAAAAAAAGTGAACAAGTATCCAATACTTGTTTTAGCCGGCGTAGAATTTCTGGTCATAAATCCTCTTGTTGCGAAGTGCATTGTTTCAGGGTAATGGTATACTATGAATGATGATTTATATTCCACCCGAAAAACAGACCGTCCTGCAAAAAGCCTGGGGATCGAAAATATCAGTGATCCCCGGTCGCGCATGTGCAAATATTGACAACCCGCCACTTTCACACAAGGATATACGTATACAGGGAGTGTTGCAGTGCGCGGTGAAAGAATCGTGGTGAATGATTTAATGCAAAACGGGTACGAGTATGTCCTTTCCGAGAATGAAGGGGAGAACTTTGATCCCGAATTTTGTCCGGAATTGACTCCGAAGGAAATGCTTGAGCTCGGTGTGTTCGGCGGGAAGTACATGACAGACTGTACCGGAGAATTCCCGGCTGACTGGTTTGAACATGCAAAGCTTTGTCATGAAGAGCATCGTCCCGAACTGAATTTTTTCCTTATAAACGCGTCAAAACCGTTGTGGTACTGGCGTGCGAAGGGATGGTTATATCCCGACGATCCCCGGGGCTGGTTTCAGTGGTACTGCCGCTATTATCGCGGACGGCGCTGTCCGGATGACGCGAGGCAGATCAAGCGCTGGAAGGCCATGCGCCGTCATGTCGCGCAGATCCGGAAAAACTGCGCGCCGGGCGACCTCGTCTGTCGGAGAAGACAGCGGCAGGCGCTTCTTCATTGGGCCTATGACAGCAGAAAAATCTGAGAGATACCAGGGCAAACGGCGATAAAATGACGTACACTTGGTACTATGGATAACATCATTGACCACAAGATCAAGATCGGTATTTCCGCATGTCAGTTCGGCGGCAAGGTCCGGTATAACGGGAAAGGACAGGATGTAACCCGGCTTATTGGCCGTGAGCGGGCGGATTTTATCTGGCATCCGGTATGTCCCGAGGTGCTCAGCGGCATGGGCGTCCCCCGCAAACCCGTCAGTCTCAGAAGCGGAAACGGTGATGATTTCTGGGAGGGTAAGGCAGACATCAAATCTCGGGATGGCGTCACCATGAATGACTGGATGCGGGAAGGATCCGCGTCTTCCCTTGCGATGCTTGATCGGGCCGGTGTCCGTGTATTCATTTTTATGGAAGGAAGTCCGTCCTGCGGTGTGTATCGTACGTCAATCAAGAATAAGCGCCTTGGCCATCCACCCGGGATATTTGGCTCACTTTTGCTGAAGGAAGGATTCTTTCTGATTCCGTCAACCGATCTTCAGAGTCCGCTCCGCTGGTGGGACTGGCGCCGCCGGATGTTTGCATTCGTCTGGCTTGATGAGAAAGCATTCGATACTCCAAAGGAAGTGGTTGAGTGCTGGCATATACTCAAATTTCTTTGCCAGGAACTTTCACGCAAGGAAGCAGATGTCATGGGCAAGACGATTGCGAATCTAAAAGCTGTATCTCCGGAAGACTATGGCCTGCTGAAACGGCAGATTCTCGATCTTTTGCGACGGCCATCAGATATCCGGAAAATAAAGCAGTCACTCTGGAAGAACTACGTTTTCCTGAAAAAGCATTTTGGTATTGCATCCGACATTGTCGGGATGCCTGAAGACGAGCGGGGCATTACCCGTATTGCGGGTGAGCTGCTTGCGCTCGAAATACTGACGGCAAAATCCGGCCTTCTTTTCGGGCCGGTTCCAATTCACTACCGCCGTACTGACCGGGAAGAAGCATCTGAAGATGCCGTACTCGAAGAAAGTTTGGAAGAATGAACAGGCAAGGGGAGGAACGAGATGGAATACAGAAAAGTCGGGAAGGTCGTTACCGGTTTTCCCGCAGTAGACGGAGCGGGTGTTCATCTGGTGCGGGTTATCGGCTCTTCAACCGTACAGGAATTTGATCCCTTCCTGTTACTTGACGCATTCGACTCCGTTGATCCCGACGAGTATACAAAGGGTTTTCCCTGGCATCCACATCGGGGTATTGAAACGGTGACCTATCTGATTAACGGTGATATTGAGCACGGAGACAGTCTTGGCAACAAAGGGAGTATTCTTGATGGTGGTTGCCAGTGGATGACTGCGGGCAGCGGGATCATCCATCAGGAAATGCCGCAAGCTTCTCCGCGTATGCTGGGTCTTCAGCTCTGGATCAACCTGCCCGCGAAAGACAAGATGACGAAGCCGGCGTATCGTGACCTGACTGCTGAGAAGATACCGGTCATTGAAGACTCCGGTTCACGGGTCGCGGTGCTGTCCGGTGTCTATCGGGACAGACCCGGTGCAATGAAAGCTGACTATGTGGATGCAACGATGCTCGATGTTGCCCTTGATCCCGGTGCATCGGTCACCATTCCCGTTCCTGAAGAGGATACTGTTTTCGTCTATATAATGAACGGTTCTATTTCCTTTACCGGCGGCGATGACAGGGAGTATCTCGAATGGAGGCGTGCGGTTCTTCTTGTCGGAGGTGATACCGTCCGGCTTTCAGCTCCGGAGGACAATTCCTCCCGGTGTGTCCTGTTCTCCGGTTCTCCGCTTGGCGAACCGATTGCCTGGGGCGGACCCATTGTAATGAACACACAGGCAGAACTCGATACCGCATTCAGGGAAATCCGGGACAATACGTTCATTAAGGAACGGACCTACTGAAGAAGACGTGCTCCCGCCGGCATTTTTCAACAATTTTGGTAGCAGTCTGGACAAGCCCCCCGTACCGTGTGATACTTTTTGTTGATGAGAAGCTTGTCTGCCAAATGCATAAGCATCGCGTGTGTTTTCGCGTTACTCGCCCTTCCCCTGGCCGGGGAGGATGTGCGTTCTGTGCGATTTCCCGTTTCAAACCATTCCGCGCCGGATACGCAATGGGTCCCGCCGCCACCGCAGGGCCGGCCGGTTCTTGATGCAATCTCCGGCGATAACGCCGGTTCCGGTATATATTACGGCTCGCGGGTTCTCATGGCCGCCGGAGGGCTTCTTTGTGCGGGCGGAATTGTGCTGACGACCCGGGGTTTTTCCGACAACATGAACTCGCAGTCCATGCACACCGGTGGACTTCTCATCATTTCGGGAGCGCTTGTTTCCGCCTTTTTTTCCGTCGTCGCGCGTGCGGCGGGAGCGCGGAAAGAAGCAGCGCCTGTGCAAACCTCCGGCTCTATCGTTCCAGAATAAACTCCACACGTCTGTTCTTCCAGGCTTCCTCTGTGTCGTTCGCGGTTGTTTTGGGTCGCTCGCCGCCGTATGCTCTGGTGTTGATGCGCGCGCTGTCGATGCCGAGCATGATGAGGGCGTCGCGTACGGTTTCGGCCCGCTTTTGGGAGAGGGGAAGCAGTTCATTCCGCTGTTCTTCCGCGTACCGCGCGGGGTTGTTGCGGTACACGGCGTTCGCATACCCCTCCACCGTCATTGAATAAGACGGGAAGTGCGAAAAGAGAGTCGCAACCCGTTCGAGTACTTTCCGGTTGGTTTCAAGGAGTTTGCGCGATTCCCGGGGCGAGAGTTCCCAGGAATCGGAGGGGAATATGATATCGGGTACGCGAACCCGGTACCGGTCGCCGTCTCGTATGACAAGGATGTCGCAGACGACGGTTGTTTCCTCGCTGGCGCTTCGGCCGAGAACATCGACTGTTTCAAAGACCGCCCGATACGCGAAGCCGGGTTCCAATTCTGCAGGATCGGGTTCTCCGCTCCAGACAAGCGAGCGGGGAGGACGCCCTGTTCCTTCATGGCGTACGAGAACCGCGTCCTTGTCTCCATAAATGATGACCATCCATTGTGAGACGAGCGAGGGATCGGCGCAGGAAAGCGCGAGGACGGTTTCGTCGTCTGTCCCGTCTCCGTCCGGTGAAAAGAGTTCCGGCTTCGCGCGTATCTTCGGCGGTTTGTCGGGTACGGGCCGCATCCAGGCCCATTCACTTCTCAGACCGAGCGCAAGCGATAGTGAGAGTCTTGCGTCTCCGGAAAGGGGAATGGAGACCGACGGGGTGAGGGTCAGGTAGTCACGCCCGGAGAGGAGCATGGCAAGCCGCGCGCCGCCCGTGAGGGAGGTAACGGTTTCGGGGGAAAAATCCTCCGCCCGGACCTCAAGCGATAAGCCGCCAAAGGGTGTTACAGAGAACGGACCGGGCAGGGTCAGGAGCCAGCCGCCCGACGCGGAAACACCGGGGAAGGGGATGGGCCCGTCGGGTCCGTTGAGCCAGCGGTAGCCGAGCGACGCGTCAAGGGCGAGCTGGCGGACAAAGGCGCCGACGCAGCCGAAGGACGCCCGTCCGCCGTATCCGGTCACGGTATCGCCGGCTTCTTCCGAAACGGTGAACAATCCTTCCAGCGAGGCGGCGGTTATGATGGTCTTCCCGGGCCAGACGGGCAGGTCTGCGGGTGTCTCGGCGGACACGCAAGGTGTTCCCGGGAGCAGGATCAGGGCTGCAAGCAAAAACGCGGTTGGCGGTACGCGGTGCGGTCGGGTTTTCACAGGCGGACTCCGAAGAAGACGGCGACGCTGATAGCATCGACGGGCTTGAAGGTTATCGGGATGGCAAGTTCGAAGGCACCGACGCTAAACGCGAGGCCGCCGGCCAGGTAGGGACGGATGAAGATGTCGGCATATTCATCGGCAGTACCGGTTACGCCGATGGTCCCGGGCGTGTCGATGAGGTCCCCGAGGTAGCCGGATACGTTGATCGGATCTTTCGAGTCAATCGCGATTTTGGAGCGTCCCCAGCCGGCGCTCACACCGCCGCCGGCGAACAGGGTGAACGCTTTCAGGAAGGTAACGCCGGTCATCGCGCCGGCATTGCAGGAAAGGAGCAGGGTTTCAATGGAAGCCTTGATCGTCGGTTCCACGGAGACGCGCGCTTCAAAGGGCGCGAGCGGACCGGGACCGTCGGGATCTATCGGGATGGTCTGGGTTATCTCGTCGGCCTCTATGGTCACGGACAGGGTTTGGCTCGCGAATCCGCCGCCGAGGGAAAAGGTGAGGCCGTTCCAGGCAACGGCGCCGGATTTCGGCCGGAACGCGACGTACTGGGCCGAGAGGGATGCGGTTATCGAGGTAACGCCGAACGGACCGGTGGTCGCGTCCATGTAGCCACCCGTTCCCATGACGGATAGTCCGTCCAGCAAAAAGTTGAGCGGGAGTCCTCCCCGGAGTACGAGAGGCTGGACGCAGGCCCCGGCGTCCACGTCGCTCGTTACGTCGAGACTGTCAAGTTCGGAAACGACCGCGGTCGAGAGCCAGGGGCTGTAATAGGCGGCCGAGCTTCCGATCGCGATGAAGGGTCGGGTTACGTCGTGTATGCTCAGGGACGAAAGAATGGCCTGGGATGTGGCGTAGGATGATCCGCGGAGAAAGTCGGGTTTTTCAAGGGTTTCTCCGGTCAGTTCGTCGATCTCTGCCGCGAAGTCGGCGATGGACTGGTCCAGGATTTCCTGAAGTCCTGCCATGTCTGATTCGAGAATGGGGGACTCGATAACGACAACGGGTTCCGCTTCGAGCGGGACACCGATGCAGGCGGCGAGAAAAAAGGTCAGGACCAGAGCCTGAAATCGGCGTTTCGGCATGGAAAATTCCTCGTTTCGGGGCTATACTTGCTAGTATATCACACGGATTCGTTGTAACTGTAGGTTGATTTACCATGTCTTGTAAAGGGGTACAACGGAATGAAAAAGATAGTGCCTGCCCTCCTTTTTGCGGCAATCATGCTTATGTCCTGCAACTGGGAACTTTCGGACGATGACGCCAGTCTTGACGATGTAGTAATAACCACAACTACAGAAACTGCGGAAACAGTCGAGAAGATAAGTACGTTCAAGGACGGTGTTCTTTCGAGTTATGTCGTCCGCCATATCTCCGATTCTACGGCGCGAACGGTGGATCAGGAACAGTTCTACAAGGCTGACGGGACGCTGAAGCATAGCTGGAAATACGGCTACAATGCAGAAGGACTCGTGACGACTACCGCTTACTATGACGCTGCGGGCGATCTCCTTTCGTATTTTGCTTATGCTTACGGTTCGGGCGCGGTAGTAACGACCCAGGCCAGCTATGATGCCGCGGGTCAGCTTCTCTGGCTCCGCCGCTACGAAACCAATTCCGCGGGCGGTATCGAAACCGCGGCGAGTTATAACGGTTCTGAAGAGTTAACCGGCGCGCTCCAGTACTTCTATATCGACAAGCAGGAAGGCTGGAATATGGAAGTGGCCTATGGAACCGACACCGGAAATCTCGCGGGCGACGTGACGGTCGATGACCCGGTAGCGGGAGCCGTGAATACAGAGACCCTCAACGCGGAGGCTCGTCTTTCACTCACGCTGCCTGTTGTCGGCACCCTGCCTTCTCCCGCGATTCCCGATCCGGCATCATCCGGTCTGCCTGTTTCAGGATACCGTTTCTCCCTTGATGATGACCACGGCAACACCCTCGTCGCTCTTG
>Ga0209723_1001727_pt1 | contig 32518 bp, 28 predicted proteins | sample BiotimSIPDNA_2_FD_185750 | JGI IMG/M metagenome (GOLD analysis project Ga0209723, IMG submission 185750) | Anaerobic biogas reactor microbial communites from Washington, USA - Biogas_R2 time_0 SIP DNA (SPAdes) (version 2) | ecosystem: Engineered > Bioreactor > Anaerobic > Unclassified | place... | reverse complement strand
ATCTGAGGCCATAGTTTTGTATCATTTCAGTCAGATTTATCGCGTGGGCGAAATCGAGGCAGCCGTGAAAGAGCGATTGACCGATAAATTGGCATCTGTGGTTCACCTGCTGCTTCCACAGGAGGGGGATAGGCTTTGAAAAAATCCGGTATTCGCAAGTTGTTTCACAAGTACCTTAGCCCTGAGCAAAGGCGGATAATCAAGTTTTTGGTCGTTGGCACATCAGGCGTACCAGTGAATCTGGGTGTGGTCTACCTGGCGACAAATTTGATGTCCTCCCAATCGTTTCAAGGACTGCGAGATGGCATCGCTCAATTATTTAACATGCCGACTCTTTCGGCCTCTGGTCTCAGGGATTTTGTTGCATACGGGTTGGGGATTATCGTATCGATATTTACCAACTTTTTGCTAAACAACTTCTGGACTTGGGGTGATCGCGTCGCAGGCGACAACACAGGTCAGTTTTTCAAGCGTCTGGTGAAGTTTTATCTGGTTTCATCGGTTGCGGCAGCCTTTCAATTGGGAACTTCTTCGCTTGTTTCAGCCTTGGTCCGGGGCAACGAATTCTTTGCAACAGTAATTCATGGTGACTACAGGATTTATCACATTGTTGCCCCCCTAATAGGCATCATGGTTGGGTTAGTCATCAACTTCGTTGCGAATAACCTGTGGACTTTTAAGAAGAAACGTGGCTAGACCCCAAAATCAGCCTTCAAATCCCAGCTCTAAGGCTTTTTGTCTGACTTCGTCAGGTACGCGATATGTTTGACCTTTTGCGTCGACCATGACCTGCGTGGTCAATCCTTCGGCCATTATTTTTCCAGTTACGACATCTTTTACTTGGTATTCCAAGACGAAAGACTTGTTGCCGAAGCTTTTAAACCTGATTCCCATAGTTACTTGGGCAGGCAAGACAATGGGCGCAATGTATTTTAAATAAGCGTCTCCGACCAAAAAGGGCATGCGTTTCCACCCATCTGGTCCAAACAGTTCTCGCCAGTAGCCAATTCTTGCGATTTCAAAATAAGTCAAATAAACAGCGTTGTTAACATGGCCCAAAGAGTCCAGGTCACGAAAACGAACATCAAAGGGGGTTAAATAGTGAAAGTCCATATCTACTCCTAAAAACCAGGACAAAGAGAATCTTGGTATTGGATCTCGATTGGTCAAGATGTGTTTTTTGGTGCCAAAAACTCATGCTTGACGTTGGCATAATTGCGGTGTAAATTTCCGACGCTTTTGTTGCCCTGCCGGAGTGGTGGAACTGGTAGACGCGCGGGACTCAAAATCCCGTATCCGCAAGGGTGTGTGGGTTCGATTCCCACCTCCGGCACCAAATCCTCAATAATGTCAATTGTTTGCAAAATAGGCGGCCCTGTCCCCGTCCCTGTCCCTGTCCCTGTCCATGCCCCCTGTCCCTGCCTCCGCCCCTACTTCCACTACTTCAACTTTGTGCTACCCTTTGCGCCATGACTGTGTCTTGGAAAAAACAGGCTGTTGGATGGGTGTTGACTGGTTTGGTGCTGGTCTATATTGGCTTTACCACGGATCTTGACTCGTTTGCTAGAACTGTTTTGAACGCTAAATTGCCTTTGTTTTTGCTGGCGATTTTGATTTTTGAGCCAGTGTCGTTTCTTGTTGATTCGTCGGCACTTTATCTTTTGCTTAAGGCGTCAGGGGCTAAGATTCCCTTTGTTGATGCTGTTCGAACCAGAGGCGCCTCTTTTTTGTTTAACATTGTCAATTATCAACTTGCGCTTGTTTCAATGGCCGCCATCTTGAACAAGCGGACTGATAAGGGGATCGCGGAGGCTGCTGGATTTGTACTGTTTTTGGGGGCTGTGGACCTTTGGGCCGTTTCCATTGTGGCGCTTGTTGGACTTTCATTTGGCGGAACACTTTTTGAGCCTGCTATCAGGACCCCACTGATGGTCGGCGCTTTCACTGTCGCCTTATCTGGGCCAGTTGCATTGGTTTTTGGGCGCAAAATCTCTAGGTTATGGCCGACAAGCATTGTCGCCAGAATCCTGGATGTGTTGGCAAACTTAAGCTTCAAAAACGCCTTGAAAATTGGGCTTTTAAAGTGTCTACAAATGCTGATTTTGACCACGTCTGATTGGATTTTCATGCGCTCCTTTGGTATAGAACTGCCCATTTTTGCGGCTTATATGGGCATGCCGATCGTTAACGTGGTGGCCGTTCTTCCATTTTCGATCAGCGGCCTTGGGGGTGGGCAAGTTGCTATGCGTCAACTATTTGCAGCCTGGGCGCCAGCTTCAGTTGTGGCGGTTGCAGCGATTGATGCGTCTTCAACATGCTCCCTTGGAGCGGTTTTGGTCTTTAGACTTTGCGTGGCTTTAGTTTTTTTGCCGTGGGCTATCACCACGATGGCGACTTCAAAGAGCTCCCAGATTTGACCCAGATTCAGGCTTGGTCTAGCATCGTCGCTGTATGAGTGGGATTTGCGCTGTGCTATTTCCTGGTGCTGTGGTTGATGACGACGATAGGTGCGTCGTTCAGGCCATGTCCCAACTTCAAAGCCACAGGGGGCCTGACTTTGTTCGGATTACTGATGGCCCCTCCTTCGTTTTGGGCAACTCGTTGTTGCAAACTGGCCCAAACGCCACTAAAGAGCTCCCAGATATTCAACAGATCCACATCACCTATGATGGCAACATAACCAATCGCAACCAGCTTCAACAGCAGTTTTTTTCAGGCTCGATAACCAAAAGTGATGAAGAGCTGATAGTTTTACTGTACCAAAAGATGGGAATGGGCTTTTTGGTGCATCTATCAGGCCAGTTTGCCTTTGTTTTGGTAGATCAACGGCTGAACAAATGTTGGGTGGTGCGTGACCATTTTGGGATGAGACCCCTGTTTTGGACTCAGTGCGGGAACCGTTTTTACGTGGCCTCTGAGATCAAAGCCTTGCTGGAAGTACCAGGTCTTGAGCGCACCCTTGATCGCGAATCAATCTACCATTACTTTACCTTGGCCTACATTCCTCGTGGTATGACACCCTTTAAACAAATCCACGAATTACCAGGGTCTCAGCTTATAGAAATTGACTTGAACTCGGGTCAGCACAGCCAACAGCAATACTATAAAATTCAATACGATCCAGATCCCAGCCTTTCAGAGCGAGACCTAATTGAACCGCTTAAACAAGCGATAATCGACAGCGTGCAACGAAACCTGCCTGCCAGCGGCTCTGTTGGGCTGATGTTTTCTGGCGGATTTGATACCAGCAGCATTCTGGGAATCATCAAAACTTTGCCTCAGGTGGAGCAGCTGTACACGTATTCCGTCTTGATGCAGGAGCCGTCCTTTGACGAATCCAAATTTCAAGACGCCATGGCAGTTCCCAATCGCAACAGACATCATCAAATCTTGGTTGGTCCAGGGGAGGTTGAAGATGCGTTGTTTAAGCATCTTGCCTACCTGGACGAACCATCCGGCGATGGGGCCACCATTCCCTTCTTTTTGCTGGCCCGCCAAGCCGCCAAAGACGTGCGCGTCCTGATTTCTGGCGAAGGTGGTGACGAGACTTTTAACGCCCCGGAAACACACAGCGCGAACTGGGCGCGTCGCTATTATCGGCGGTTGGTGCCAAAGCCTGTTCGCGACGCCGCACACTGGACCGCGCACGCCTTGCCATGTAACTACAAAAAGCTGAGCCTAGAGTTTGTGGCCAAGCGTTTTACCGAGGGCGCCGAAATGGGGGTGCCGGAGTCTCATATTCATTGGCGCTATGTGCTGCCAGAGCACGACAAATTGCTGTTGATGCCCGACAGCCAGGATTTTGTATCTACTGCCTCAATTTTTCGCAATATGTACGACGCTTTACCCTTTGAAGATGAGCTAAATCGCCTATCTGTCATTGATATTCGTCAGTATTTTGAAGGGGATTTAATGGTCAAAAATGATCGAATGTTAATGGCTCATTCGATCCAGCCGAATCTGCCCTTCATGGATAGGATCCTACTGGAAAGTATGCTTAAAATCCCAGTGAATCTGAGGCTTTCTGGTCTCAAACGACGGCGGTTGCAAAAGCTTGCGCTGCGTGAGTTTGTTCCAAGCAAGATTTATAAACGGCCAAATATGGGCCTGGAAATGCCCCATTCAATTTGGTTTTTGGGGCCTTTGCGGTCACTGGCGGAAAGCTTGCTTGCTCCCGACAAAGTGGCCAATCTGGGGATTTTAGACCCTGCCTTTGTAACCAAACTCTGGGATGACCACGTCAACAAGCGGCGAGACAACGGTCGTGCCCTTTGGTCCATTTTGATTTTGGTGGCTTGGTTTGATTTGTTTGTTGCTTCTGACCGCTACAAGGATGAGCTTGGAAGGAGGTTTTGATGCGTGGGGATTGAACATAGGGGGTGTTTTTAAGTACCAAACAATGATTTTTTAGGCAAGTATCGGCTAGTTTGGGGTAAGATGGTTGTAATTTGATGCCTCCATTTTGTAGATTACTGACTTTGGGGGACTTTGAAACGGGGGTTTGTCATGCATTACTTAAGAACGGCAACGATGGTGTTCGCACTGGCTTTCCTTTTAGCCTGTGGAGGCGGGGATGGTCCAGTCGTGATGGATACTGGTGGTGGTGGGGAGCTAGGCTCAGATGTTGGGGACCAAGATTCTGTGGGGTCTGACGACTCAACCGAAGACGCGGTGCGGCCGGACGCTGATGTCGTTGATGATTCCTCAGGCAAACCGGATGGTCACACTCCGAAACAGGGCGAATTTGACTGGCCATGTAATGGCAACGATGAGTGCCATTCTGGCCTCTGCGTAGAAGGCGCCGAAGGCCCAGTTTGCACAAAACTGTGCCAACTCGGGGAATGTCCAGATGGTTGGTACTGCCGAGGCATGAGTGTCGGACCGGACGTCGTGTCCGTCTGTATCCCAGAAGGGGCCAACCTTTGCAAACCTTGTAAGGTCGACACCCAGTGTGGGCATGGGGTTTGTCTTGAACTAGGCGACGAAAAATTTTGTACCAGAAACTGCAGTCGTTTGGACGACTGTCCTGAAGGATATGAATGTCAAGAAATTACTCATAACGAGCGCCTGACCAAAGAATGCATTCCTGTGCTCGGCACCTGTTCGTGCGGAAAATCAAACCATGGCGAAGAGCGTCCTTGCGTGAACAGAAACGCCGTTGGAGTGTGCCAGGGTTTTGAAACATGCGACAAGGACTTGGGTTGGGTTGGGTGCACAGCTCTTGAACCATCGCCCGAAATCTGTGACGGCATCGATAACGATTGTAACGGCGTGGCGGACGATAATCCGCGAATGCCAGAGGAAGAATGCTACAACGAAACCCCTGGCGTTGAGGGCAGATGCAAGGGAACTTGGTCTTGCGGCGGTGAGGCCGGATGGCAGTGCATTGGACCTTCTCCAGCGGCCGAAGAGTGCAACTACCGAGACGACAACTGTGACGGCGAAATCGATGAAGACTTCAAAGATTCCAGCGGGCGGTATGTGACTATGGAGCACTGTGGTCAATGTAACAACAGCTGCCTAGGCCGTATCCCATTTGCAGAAGAAATTGTGTGCGCAGTTCCTGATGATCCTGAAGAAGCGCCCTTCTGCCAGGTAGACAAATGCCAGAGTGGTTGGGTCTTGTTCAACAATTCCTGCGTTCCCCCTCTGTCCAGTCTTTGCATGCCATGCAGTGAAGACACTGATTGTGGTTATGCAAACGACAAATGCGTTTTGCTTGAGGGTGAGGGCTATTGTGGCCGCGACTGTTCACCAGATGCCGTCCAAGGTACTGAATGCCCTGATGGATTTACATGCACTGAAATAGATGGTGTTGGTTCCCAATGCATCCCCACATCTGGAACCTGTCAGTGCACCGTTTCAAACAACGGTGTAAAGCGCCCCTGCGAAAACACCAACGCGTTTGGTACCTGTATAGGGGCACAAGTGTGTGACGGGCTGCTTGGATGGGGGCCTTGCTCTGCTGCTACCCCTGAAGAGGAGGTCTGCGACGGCATCGACAATGACTGCAATGGTTATATTGATGACGTCGATATAGAAAGTGCGCCCTATTGCGCAAATCAAACGGGAGTTTGTGAAGGTGCTCGTCAATCCTGTGGCGGAGCTGCTGGATGGCTGCCCTGTAACACTGCCAACTATGTGGCCAACAGCCCGTTCTATGAGCAAATGGAAATCTCGTGCGATGGCCTGGATAACGATTGTAACGGCCTCATTGATGACGGTCCGGCTCCGTTGTGTGAAAAACAAGAAGGAGTCTGCGCTGGCAAGACCAAACCATGCGATGGTGCCGGTGGATCTCTGGAGTGCGATGCCAGCGTGTATGGCCCTGATTACCAGGAAGTCGAGACGCTGTGTGACGGCTTGGATAATGACTGTAATGGAATCATTGACGACCCGTGGCCAAACAAGGGTAAAGCATGCAGCAAGGGTCTTGGCGAATGTTATGCAACAGGCGTCATAGTCTGTACCGCAGATCAATTGGGTGTCGAGTGTAACGCGCCCGAGCATGAAGGAGATGACGAGGTCTGCGACGGGCTAGACAACGACTGCGATGGCGAAGTTGATGAAGACTTCCCAGATTTGGGCCAAGGCTGCTTCGCCGGAGTTGGTGAGTGTCGAAGGTTTGGGACTATGGTCTGTAATGCAGATCGCGACGGCACCGTGTGTAACGCCCAAGCTGGAGGCCCAGAGGAAGAACTTTGCGACGGGCTGGACAACGATTGCGACGGGTATACCGACGAAGATTGGCCGGACAAGGGCAAAGTCTGCTTAGTTGGACAAGGACAATGTCAGGCTTCTGGCGTTTACAGATGCACGTTAAATGGCTTGGGGCTTGAGTGTGATGCCGTTGAAGGCACTGCTACGGATGAGGTCTGTGACTACCTTGATAACGACTGCAATGGAGTGGTTGATAACGGATTCATTGATGAAAACGGTCGTTACACCGCGGACAATGGGTGTGGCAACTGCTTCACCGACTGCACCACGATTTGGGTCTCAGCGGTACATCACGCAAGGGGCGTTTGCGACTCGGAGGCAACCATCCCAACTTGCACGTTCGTGTGTGACGAGGGTTGGGTTGATGCTGACTTGAACCCCGAAAACGGTTGTGAAATGTTTATTGACGTGGGCGCTGTCTATGTTTCCACGCCATACAACGGTGGAACTGACAATGCAAGTTGTGGAGCTTGGGACGCCCCATGTGCGACCATTACATATGCCATTGGTCGTGCAGGTGCTCTTAGCAGGCCAAGGGTCCTAGTTTCTGAAGGAATCTACGCTGAAAACATCACTTTGGTCAACGGAATCAGCGTTAAGGGAGGCTACTCGGCGGCTACATGGCGTCACTCGCCCGAAACAAACGTGACCGTTATTTATGGAACCACGCCTTCACCAGAGACGGTGAAGCACAAACGCGCCGTTATAGCTCAAAACATTACCAGTGCTACTGAGTTCTCAGGCTTCACAATCTACGGTGAAACCAACTTCTATCAAGCCGCTGGCGACACTGGAGGCAACTCGTACGCAATTTGGGTGAAAAACAGCTCATCCGCGTTGGAGATCAAAGATAACGTCATTTACGGTGGTCAAGGTTCCTCAGGTTCCAACGGAACCGCAGGCGCTCAAGGTGCAAACGGTGGAGATGGGACAGTTGGAGCCGATGCATTCCACACGGCGCAGCAGTCCTGTCCGTCTGGGAGTTCAGGGGCAGGGGGAGCTGGTGGAACTAGTACTTGTGGAGTAGCAGGGGGTTCGGGGGGTAGCACGGTATGTCCCGTGGATAACAATCAACAGCCCAGCGGTGCGAATGGCTCAGGGGTCGGAGCAGGAACAGGTGGTAGCGGTGGTCATGACCGTTTTACAAAGGACTGCAACACGTGTAACGCGGGTGGGTACTCTGCGGAAGGAAAGCCTGGAACGAACGGAACCAATGGCACTAGTGGTACTCGCGGTAATTCCTGTTCTAACCCGTTAGGACGCATTCTTGGTGATCACTGGGGCGGAGAATTGGCCACATCGGGCCAATCCGGAACCAACGGTTCTGGTGGTGGTGGAGGCGGTGCTGGAGGAGGCGTGGACGTTCAGAAAAACTGTGTATTTCCTACACGAGGAGACACCCTAGGTAGCGCTGGTGGTGGAGGTGGTGCTGGTGGCTGCGCCGGTCATGGTGGTACCATGGGACATCCAGGAGGCGCTTCAATCGGGATCTTCATTGTGGGCTCAAATGGCGGCACGGTGCCTGTAGTTACCAACAACCACATCAGCCGAAATGCTGGAGGTAATGGCGGGGCCGGAGGTAATGGCGGAATGGGTGGCATTGGTGGTCAGGGAGCTCAAGGCGGTTTAATCAACGTTACTCCGCCTCTTAACTACGTTTATGCCATCGGCAGCGGCGGCTTCGGTGGCAGCGGTGGTTGGGCTGGAGCTGGTGGAGCTGGTGGTGGCGCCTGTGGTGGTAACTCTTACGGCATTCTGTCTGCCGACGGCTCAGCTGTGGTACCAAATTACTGCGATGCAGTGGCAGGCAACGTCTTTTCTAACGTTGGCGGAGCTGGAAACGGCGGCCCAGCCGGCACCTCCCAAGGCCACGCCCAAGGCCCAGCCGGCGCGAACGGCGAAGCAAGCAACTGCAAAATCCTGAACTAGGTTTCCGGCCCACAGCCCCACAAAGTCTAAAATCCCCTGTTCCTGTCCCTGGTCCTGCGCCGCTCCCGTCCCCGTCCCTGATCCTGTCCCTGATCCAGTTCCTGCCTCTTGTCCCTATCCCAGCCTCCTGTCCCCGCGCCGCTCCTAAAATACATTTGACAACCAGACCCACCTAAACTAAACTCCCCGTCACTTTGGAACCCTACAACCGGGGGTGTAGCTCAGTTGGGAGAGCGCTTGAATGGCATTCAAGAGGTCAGGGGTTCGATTCCCCTCACCTCCACCGGCAGCACAGTTTGATCCTGGTTTTTCGCCTCAGACTCTTCCGTTCCAGCCCTTAAAAACTACTTTCGACTTGTTGGTTGATAAAAGGTTTGGTGTTACATGACATCATACCTGGAGGTGCGCCTTGGGGATGGTAAAGATCTCGATCACATCAATTGAATCGACTCTAAAATCAGTTTGTGTCCGGTTTGCAGCAGCGGATGCCGCCAGCATCGAACTGCTCGTTGACCCCCACGGAGCCGCGCTTCCACGTCTTTAGCGCACTTGGAGACTGGTAGAAACCTCCGCCACGTAAGATCCGTAAGTTTGAGCGAGGGGAATTTACCCACGCACTTCCATCATTTGGCGCTCCCGTGTAACTGGTGTGCCAGTCGTCTTCCACCCACTCAAGCACGTTACCAGTCATGTCCAATGCTCCGTAGGGGCTGACTCCCAATGGTTTAGACCCCACCGGCCATGTCGAGTCGGTGCCGCAGCCACGAACACCGTTGTTCATTACCGCATAATCGCAAGTTGGCTCCTCGTTCCCCCATGGATAGACTCTCCCATCAGTTCCACGTGCTGCCAATTCCCATTCGGATTCAGTACATAAGCGCTTGTCAGCCCATGCGCAGTAAGAACTTGCTTGGTGCCAAGTAACGCAGTTTATAGGATGCTCCGCCTTTTCCGGATTGCCCCAGTTACAGGCGTCCCCTGTCGTCGGAGGTGTGCACCCCTCATCATCTACGCAGGACAAATACTGCGCTGCAGTTACCTCGTACTTGTCGATTAAGAACGGTTGCACGTAGACCTGATGAATTGGGGTCGAGAACACCGAACAGTCTGGCTCCACCGCCGTATTGCACCCCTGCATGAACGAATTCCCAGGTACTGGGACCATTGCTCGAACGCACTGGTTGTTTTCACACTTTTTACTCCCGCAGTTGTCTCCACAACCTGAGCAGTCGGCATGAGTCCCAAGCAGCTTGCACTGTCCCGAACAATTCACCATTCCAATATCCTCGCATCCAACACACTGTCCATCTAGGCAAACCAGTGGGCATGACTCCACGATTTCGCCGCTGTGTCCGCAGGTGTCGATCCAGCACACATCATTACCACAGCAGCCTAGGTGATCAGGATCGCAGCAGGTTGCCACTAGGGGATGGCCTGCACATGTGCAATTATCACGGTTCGCACCACTTCCGCCCGGTTGAGTCCATCCCACTCGGTTCTTGAGATCTTCGATCAAGCACTGTGGAAGTGATGGGTTGTGATGAATGAATAGACTTTGGGTTACAGGGCCAATTGTTGGTAGATCCAGCAGTTCCAGACCCGAATTATAACCAACGTAAATGTTAGAGATCCTGCTGACCTTTGGTAGGTGGATGGACTTTAGCCCTGGCCCCCTAGAGAGCGAGCTGCTTGTCGTACACTCTCCAGCCCCGTCAATCTTCAAATTATTAAGGGTTCCTGCTAGCTCGGGAAGGGAGACAACTTCAAGCCTGCCAACCGTTAACCATGTTTGGTCGTTATCGTCGGCGCAATATCCTAGGATCTCAATTTCCCCAGCGGAACGCAGACCGCTCAAGCTGAAGGTCGTCATCTGCATTGAGTTGATTCTCAAATCTCCTGTGATGGTATGAAGCGCGTCAAGTTCGACTGATGCAAAGTTGGTCCCCAAATCCAGGTCGCCCGTCAGCAACTGAAGTGCTGGCATCGCCAACGAAGCCATCATCTTTCCGACAATGAACATAGAGTGAGCGCTTGTCAGTGAATTCAGATTGATCGATTCCAACTTTTCACCGTGTAGGTTCAAAATGCCGCTCAGCGTCTGCAATGCAGGCATAGAAAATGAGACAAGTTCGGCTCCGTGGACCACTATTTGTGCGGCAGTTGTAAGTGAATCATGTTGGAATGACGTGAGCCCAGTGTCTGTGATGTTCAAGTCGTGGAGCGTGGTCAACAGCGGAAAGCTGATTCCCGTGGCGAAAGGTATATCTCGGACCTTAATATTGGAACATTTGTTTAAGCTTGGCAGGGAGATGAAGTTCAGTTGATCGTTGGCTCCGATGTTAAGTGTTCCTAGGGTGTGAAGCTGTTCTAATAGCAGAACGCCAAGTGCCGTGCCACTCATGTTGAAGGCCCCACCAACGAATTGAAGCGCAGGTAGACCAAGCTGGCGCAGTTTTGAGGTGATCTGAACGTCAAGCTCAACTCTTTCAAGTGCTGGTAGATTCACATGTAATAAGGTTGTTCCGACAATCTTGAGGTTTCTGCCAATCCTTTGGAGATTAGGCAGCATAATATCGTCCAGACCGTCTACCGCGATTACGACATCTCCTTCAACCTCACGGTATTTGTTTATCGTAGCGATATCTATGTGGTTGTTGATGATAAAGGAGCCTTCCAAGATGTCGCCGTCATCGACGCTGATGTTGAAAGTAAACGACGTCCCATCTGGGCATGACAATGTCGCGGTTCCGTCTTGGTGGTCGGTTACCGTACAGGACTCGGCATTGCCATCTGAGATGTCCACGAATGTGCCGTCTGTGCAGCTAAGCGTCTTGGTACCATTATCGTTGTCTATGACTGAACACGATGTGCCGCCCTCGCCATCGGCTCCGTCCCTCACTGTGACAAATGTACCGTCCGTACAGGAAATGGTCTTGGAGCCGTCGCCGTTGTCGCTGACGGAACATGATGTGCCGTCCTCTCCGGGCTTCCCTTCCTCTCCTTCCTCTCCGGGCTCACCATCTTGGCCGTCGGTGCCATCACGAACGACAACCGAGGTTCCATCCGTGCATGTTATGGTCTTGGAGCCATCGCCGTTGTCGCTGACGGAACACGATGTGCCGTCCTCTCCAGGCTCTCCGTCCTGGCCATCCTTCCCGTCGTGAACGCTGAACGAGGAGCCATCGTTGCAGGATATCGTCTTTACACCATCGCTGGTACTGAGCGTGCAGGACGTGCCGTCTTTTCCAGGCTCTCCGTCCTGACCATCTTTCCCATCTGACAATGTGGCAGATGTTCCATCATTACAGGTGATAGTCCTAGTCCCATCCCCGTTATCAGTGATGCCGCATACCTGCTTATCCCCCGAACCACTACACCCGAAAACCAAAAGCAGCAACGTACACCCAACCGCGTAAATCCCAGCCGAATAAAGTGCGCGAGTCATGCCCCCTCCTTACCGGTTTGCCGTCTGCATAACCTAACAGGGTGATTTTGTCCAGCTAGTTGATATCAGTCAAGGATTGTTTTTGAAAGCCACCAACTCATAATCAGGCCAAAAAATTGACCCAAGTCATGGTGGGGGCTAACATTTCTTCATTAGCGACGGCTGTTGGAAGATGCTTTGGTCTTTTGATGGTTGAGAATGGGGGATTTATGAGAAAGTTTCTTGCTTTTGCTGCGTTACTGGTCATTGGTTGCGGTGGTGGAGACGCCCCAAGGCTGATGGTTAAATCGGGGCCTGAACCAGCCGGGACCAACTGCACAAATGGCGGCGTTATCATTCAAACTGGCTATGACGACAATGACAATGGTGTCCTTGATGCCGGTGAGATCTCTGATACACAGTATGTGTGTCATGGCGAGGATGGGCCCCAGGGGCGAGATGGGGCCCAGGGGCCAAAGGGCGATGAGGGTGAGACCGGGGAACCTGGCCAGGATGGCGAGGATGGAGCACCTGGTGAGAAGGGGATTTGCGCTGACAACTCTAAGCCGACTGTTAATTCGATTACCTTTGAGCAGTTGGCCCCGTTTACCCACATGCGCGTTGGCGTTTCCTATGAAATGTATATCGATTTCGATGATGATGACGGTGACGAGGTAGAGGTGTTTTTCAGTGGGGACGGCGCGACCATTGAGGCCACGGACCAAGCAAACACCTATCGCGTGACGCCCATAAAGGTGGGTGGCCCCTTCCAGTTCGTGGTCATTTTGAACGATGGCTGCCAAGTCACAACTGAAAGCTTCATCATCGACAAGACGGTCAGAATAAACGGTCTGGAACTTGGCGCCCTGGTAGCCATTGGTAAAGACAGCGTCTACAAACTGAATACAAAACGCAAAACCACAAGCACGCTTGGGCAGCATGGCCAGGAATGGGGTGTCGGCCTTGAGTACCACCCTGTTGATGGCAAACTGTACTACTACAGTACCCAGGAACAGGCTTTTTATCGGATTGATCTACCAAATGTCGCAGCCGCTCGCGTTGCCAGCGTCCCAAATGTTGGGAATTTTACAGATTTTACATTTGGACCAGACGGAACGGTCTATACCGTTACTGAAATGGGTTGGCTGTCTATCGACCTGGAAACACGGGAATACACGGTTCTAAATGACATGGCCAAGCTTGAATGGAAATCTATGCACGGGCTTGCGTATGCAGGCGGCTATATCTACGGCTTTTCTGGCTTTGACTTTTACAGGTTTAGCCTAGCCAAGCAACAAGTCGAGTTCGTGGGACGAATTAAGTGCCCTGAAGGGTTTGGCGAGTGTTATCTCCTGAATGGATTGGCTTTTAATCCTGAAAATGGCCGCTTTTTGTCGACTATGGCGTTAGGTTCGTACCCCACTTCGTTGGTTTCGATTGATCTCGACGCGTTGACCATGACCGAGTTGATGGCGGCGCCAGAAGCAAGCTGTAGTGTGGCTGCTCCGTTGTTGGATACCGTTGCCCCAGGAACTGTGACCGATGTGAAAGTGGTTGATAAAGGCTGTAATTGGGTCGATTTGGGTTGGAAAAATCCGGATGACGTCGACTTTATGTACACCTGGATTCGATGGGGTGATGACTCGCAAGAAGTGGTGTCCGCCTTTTTTGATAGCATGTTTATTGAGGGGTTGGCGCCAAACACCAAATACAGTTTTCTAATCAATGCATTTGATATGGAAGGCAATTTGTCTGATGGGGTCACCTTTGAAGTTACAACAAGTGATTGTCCGGCCTTTGGTAATCCGGGTGCGATGTATGTCGTGTCTGGGACAAAGCCATACAACAGCTATCTGTACGCTGTGGACCTTGAAACGATGGCTGCCACTTTGGTGGGTAATTTGGGCTTGAAAGAGGTCGATGGTATGGCGATAAATGGCGCTGGCGAGATGTATGTTGTGTCTAATGTGGACAAGCATCTTTACAAGGTGAACATTGAAACAGCAAAGGTCACTGATGTGGGGAATGTTGGACGTCATGTTTATGACCTGGCCTTTGATTTTGAAGGGGTGCTTTATGCCCTAGCCAAGGTGGATGGTGGTGGAGCACTGGATTTATTTACCATTGATACTGCCACTGGTGCCAGCACAAGGAAGCAAGTGGTAGAGTGGGAAGATTATGGCCAAGTTGCTGTCGCGTTTTCTGAGTCTAACGTAGTCTTAAAAGATGGTAATGAAGTCAACGTGTTCAAGCTTTCTAATTGGCTTGCTTCCCAAACAAAGACCATCTCTCCAATCTTGCAGAAAGGGTGGGCCGAGCCAGAACTTAGCGCCAACCTAGCCACAGGTGCCAACGGTTACTTCTATTCAGTTCACAACTCAGATGACAGCTTCAGCTACCTGTACATCGTAGACTCTGCAAACAATTGGACCGCCCATTATATCGGGGCGTTACCAGTCTTTGACATCACCGCCATCGATTTTTTAAAGCCCTAAACCAAGCAACCACCCCGAGATTGAAACCCACTACCGAAACAAGTGACTTGTCCAGCGACTTGTACGGTGACTTGTACGGTGACTTGTACGGTGACTTGTACGGTGACTTGTCCGGTGACTTGTCTGATGACTTGTATGGTAACTTGTATGGTGACTTGTATGGTAACTTGTGTGGTAACTTATGTGGTGAATTGTTTAGTAATTAATTCAGTGACTTATGTTGTGACTTGTACGGTGACTTGTCCGGCGACTTGTACGGTGACTTGTACGGTGACTTGTACGCTACTCGTCCACCACAGTGACACAATGGCTAGTTGTTACTGAAATCGTTTGTACTCATGTTCTATGATTTTCCAAAAGCTTCTTTCCCCTTTCAGTGATGATGTATCTCTGCATGCGGCTTGCTATCGCGCCAACTACAACCAACACATGGATTTCAAGTCTTGGTCCAAAACCGCTGCCTGAATTTGCCGAAATCATGCTTGACCTGGGCGTTGATTGGCCTTAAAATAACTGCCGCCTTGGCCGGAGTTGACTGGCCGAGTACGCCTGGGAGGCAAAGAAAATGAGAGATGGAATTCATCCTAAATATCCTGAGGCCACTATCACCTGCGCGTGTGGTAACGTTATCGAAACCCGCTCTACCAGAGGCAGTTACGCAGTTGAAATTTGTGCCGAGTGCCACCCGTTCTTTACGGGTAAGCAGAAAATCGTTGACACCGAGGGCCGCGTTGACAGGTTCAACCGCAAGTATGCCGGCCGAATCATAATTGGTGGCAACAAGTAGCCTGACGCAAGTAGCTAAAGCAAGAAGTCTGATGATTGACCTTACCTCAGCGTGGCCGAAACTCGAGGAAGCCGAGGCCGAGTACGAGCGCCTGACCAACAGGATGGGTGATGCCGACGTGTTTTCGGACCCTGACCTTATGCGTACCATTGGCAGGGAGCGCGCCGAGCTTGAGGAAACCGTTGAAGCATTTCGAAGCCTTCGTGAAGTGATTCAAGGAATCGAGGAAAACGAGGAGCTTAGGTCGGATCCTGACCTTGCAGACTTGGCAAACGAGGAACTGCCCCACCTGCGTGAAAGGCGCGAAGAGCTGGAAAAGCGTCTGTATCAGCTGCTTATTCCTGTGGACCCCCTGGATAAAAAGGACGTGTTCTTGGAGATTCGCGCTGGAACTGGTGGTGAAGAGGCCGCGCTGTTTGCGGCGGACCTGTTTCGCATGTACTCCAAGTATGCCGAGATAAAGAAGTGGGACGTCCAGATAGCCCATATTTCGGAAACTGAATTGGGTGGGCTGAAGGAAGTGGTCGCCCAGATTTGTGGGTCAAGGGTCTATTCGTTTTTGAAGTTTGAGGCCGGCGTCCATAGGGTCCAGCGCGTTCCGGATACCGAGGCCCAAGGGCGGATTCACACCTCGGCGGTTACAGTTGCGGTGATGCCCGAGGCCGACGACGTCGATATCGAGATCGATGAAGCTGACTTGAGAATTGACCTTTATCGTGCCTCTGGAGCTGGTGGACAGCACGTCAATAAGACTGATTCTGCTGTTCGCTTGACCCACCTGCCAACTGGTATTGTTGTGGCCTGTCAGGATGAGCGCTCCCAGCAAAAAAACCGCGTCAAAGCCATGAAGATTTTGCGTGCTAGGCTGTATGAGCAGGCCAGAGATGAGGCCACAAAGGCTCAACAAGATGCGCGACGTTCCATGGTTGGAAGCGGTGACCGCAGCGAGCGCATTCGCACCTATAACTTTCCCCAGAATCGTTTGACCGACCATCGAATCAACTTGACGCTTTACAAGCTTGACCGCGTTATGGAAGGTGATTTAAACGAGTTGATTACCGCCCTGCAGGCGAGTTTTTCAGCAGAAGCGCTCACTTCATAGGTTTTTTCAACATATTTGCGCCAAATCGATGAAACTAACTAGGCTGTACTTTCGACATGTCACTTAGGGTACAATCCCACGCAGGGTTTGGCTGCGCCTAGACAGCTTTTGGGGGAGATTAAGTGCTAAAAACGCTTCATGTCAGTGATTTTGGTGTGCTTGGCGATGTTTTGGTTGATTTCGACGCCGGCTTGTCCTGCCTGACCGGTGAAACTGGGGCTGGAAAGTCGCTCTTGGTCGATGCCATCAAACTGTTGTTGGGGGCAAGGGCAAGCGCTGGGGATGTTAGGGCAGGTGCCGAGGAAGCGATGGTTGAAGCGGTTTTTGACCTAGGTGACGACCAGGAACTGAAGGCTTTATTTACACAAGCAGGTTACCAAATTGACGATGGTGAGGTTCATGTTCGCAGGACCGTTGGTGCTGATGGTCGCGGCAGGGCTTGGCTTCAAGGGCGCATTACAACCGCGAGGGAGCTAGGCAATCTGATAGGCCGTTTGGTGTCTGTAGCTGGCCAGCATGCCTTCATTGGCTTGGGTGTTCCGGCCGAACGTTTAGCGATGCTTGATGCCTTTGCTGGCGTTTCCCAGGAAGTAGCAGCTTATAAAAAGGTTTATTCCAAGTTCAAACAGGCTTGTGATGCCTTGGAAGAACTAGTTGAAAATCAAGCGGAAATTGCGGCCAGGCGTGATTATCTGCAGTTTGTTGTGTCTTCGTTTGACACCGTCGATCCAGCTCCTGGTGAAGATCAGAGCTTGGCCTCACAAGCAGCAGTCTTGGAAAACGCTGAGCATCTAAAGACGCTGGCAACATCGGCCATTGCTGCGATTTATGAAGAATCTCCTTCTGCCCACGATTTACTTGGTGGTGCCGTTGGCGCTGCACGTGAGATGGCTAGGATTGACTCCAGAGTGGCTGAAATTGCAGGTCGTTTGGAGTCAGTGCTGATTGATCTACGTGAAATTCAACGTGATTTGGGCAGCTACTCCGAGTCCATAGATGTCGACCCAGGGCAGCTCCAAGCGATCCACGACCGCTTAGACACCTTGCGTTCGCTTGCCCGGCGTCATGGTGGAACCCTTGATGCGGCCATTAGTGCGGCCGAAAATGCCAGGGCCGAGCTGTCCAAGATGGATTCAACCACTGATTCAGTCGAGGCTTTACAGGCCAAAGCCGATGCCTTGAGGTCTGAGCTTGATGTTTTGGCGGCTGGCCTTACTGCTAGGCGGACTCAGGCTGCCACAAAAATGTCCGCAGAAGTAACCAAAGTGGTGCGCAGCTTGGCTATGGCAGGTGCAACCGTTGAAATCAGGCTTTCACCTACTGAGCCTGGCGAATCAGGGGCTGATCGTTGCGATTTTGCTGTTGAAACCAACCCAGGTGAAGGGTGGGGCGAGGTGGCATCAGTTGCATCAGGTGGCGAGCTTTCCAGGATAACCTTGGCCCTTTATGCAGTTTTATCCAAGACCGTGGGCACCCCTGTGATGGTCTACGACGAGATTGACGCCGGCGTTTCAGGCGGGGTTGCCGACCAGATGGGCCAAGTGCTTAATCGCGCTGGAAAAACCCGCCAGGTTTTGGCGGTTACTCACCATGGTCAAGTAGCCGCCAGGGCAGATGCCCACTATCTGGTGGAAAAGGCAACTGAGGCCGGCAGGACTTTGGCCACTATCCGCCGCCTAGATGGCGAAGAACGAGTCCAGGAAATAGCCAGGATAATTGGCGGCTCAAAGCTGACAGAAACAGTCCTAAAGCACGCTCGGGAATTAGTTGCGGGCTAATGGTGTTATTGCTCCACTAGGTTGGTGTTCCAAGGTGGTTTTCAGCCCCTCAAATTGACTGAAATATCACGAAGAAGTACACTAACGCGGCTTTTTGCGAAGTAGCTCTGTTAATAATTTAGAGCAAGGGAGTTTGATTTGAAAGACGATGATTCCGATGTCTTAGAGCAAGAGGAAACTGAAAAAATAGAAAAGAGACAGTTGCCAGCGGTAACTGATTCTTCGGATAAAGAAACCAGCGTAGACCTGCTTTATCGCTATATCAGGGATATTCAGCGCCATCCATTGCTGACACCAGAAGAAGAGCTCAGTCTTACAACGGAGTTTGCTGAAACACAGGATCCAGCCATTGGATATCACTTGGTTGCCGCGAACTTGCGGCTGGTGGTCAAGATCGCGATGGAGTACCGGTCGTTTACTGGTCAAGTGCTGGATTTAATTCAGGAAGGCAATATTGGGCTGGTCCAGGCTGTGCGCCGTTTTGATCCTTTAAGAGGCGTGCGCCTGTCTCACTACGCTCAGTACTGGATTCGTTCTTACATCATTTACTATCTGTTGAACAACCACAGGATGGTCAAACTTGGCACTACCCAGGCGCAAAGGAAGGTTTTCTTTAACCTGCGCAAGGAACGTCAACGCCTGAAAAATATGGGCTTTGATCCAACGGCCAAGTTGATAGCTCAAAATCTTTCAGTTCCTGAAGACACAGTCAAGGAAATGATGGAGCGGATGGATCAGCCTGACCTTTACTTGGATGCTCCAGCCGGTCCTGAAGGTAAGACCACTTATCTGGCGACTATGGCTGGCGATTCTGACCCAGAGGCAGAGGTTACAGCCGCGCACATTGGGTCGCGCATCAAGGAGAAAATCCAGGAGTTTGGCGATTCCCTGACCTCTGAACGTGACCGTCTGATTTGGGAAAAACGGCTTTTGTCAGACGATCCAATAACTTTGCAGGAAATTAGCGAAGAGTTCGGAGTCAGTCGAGAACGCGCCCGTCAGATTGAGGAACGGATCAAAAAGCGCTTCAAGGCCTTTTTAAAGGACGAGCTTGGTGATGATTTCGTCCAGACCCAAGTGCTCAGGGATTAGCGCTTAGCTGAGTCTGAAAGTACTTCGCGGTTTTTCTTAGCCCGTCTTCCAAGGGCACCTTTGGTTCCCAGTTTAGCAACGCTTTAGCCTTGGATATATCAGGCCTTCTGACCTTTGGATCGTCCTTTGGAAGAGGTTGGTACACGATTTTAAGATCGCTATCAAAGACCCTCAAAATGGTCTCGGCAAATTCCTTGATGGTCATTTCCGCAGGGTTGCCAATATTTACTGGATCGTTATGGCCAGAGTGCAGCAAGCGAACAATTCCTTCAATTAAATCATCTACATAGCAAAATGACCTAGTCTGCGACCCATCACCAAACACGGTCAGTGGCTCGCCCCTTAGGACTTGGGACAAAAAGGCTGGAACCACCCGGCCATCAGCTAGGCGCATCCTAGGGCCGTAAGTGTTGAATATTCGTACGATTCTGGTGTCCAGCCCATGTGTGTGGCGATAGGCGGTGACCATGGCCTCGGCAAAACGTTTCGCCTCGTCATAACACGACCTTGGGCCAGTTGTATTCACGTTACCCCAGTAAGTTTCCGGCTGCGGATGGATTAGCGGGTCTCCATAGACTTCGCTGGTTGAAGCCAATAGAACTGTAGCCCCCTTGTCTTTTGCCAACCCCAGAACTTTGTGGGTCCCAAGCGACCCCACCTTTAGCGTCTGGATAGGAAAGTTAGCGTAATCAATAGGACTTGCTGGGGACGCAAAGTGCAAGATGGCATCCACTGGGCCTGGAATATGGATGTAATTGGTGATGTCCTGTTTTACAAACAAAAACCCATCCTGCCCAAAAAGGTGCTGGATATTTTCAAGTTTCCCGGTAAGCAGGTTGTCGATACAAACGACTTGGTTGCCGTCATTAAGAAAACGGTCACAAAGGTGCGATCCAATGAACCCTGCGCCACCAGTAATAACAACTCGCATGATGTCCCCCCTATCCAAAAAACCAGCCAAGGCAGCAGTTTCGAAGCACCCGGCCTGAGGCCAGGAAATTGTGGCACAACCAAGCAGCGTTGCAAAGGCTGGGGAAAGAAGGCCTGCACCTAAAGAGACCACTGAAAGCCAGCTTGACAATGCTGTAATATATATATTACACTTTAACCATGATCGAAATTCAAAAGACCGACATATTTGAAAAATGGTTTAGAAAGATAAGAGACGGGAAAACACGTCATCTTATAAATATGTACATATCTCGTCTTTCTTATGGAAACTTTGGAGATTCTAAACCAGGAGGAAAATTTATGATAACAAAATGGGATATGGCAGACTATATCGAGACAGCTGAAGACGTAATAACCTGCTTGTCTACAGTAATGGAAGAGGGCGAGCCTTCTGATGTAGTCAATGTGATCGGAGCAATCGCTCGATCAAAAGGAATGACAGAACTTGCAAGACAAGCCGGTGTAAGTCGTGAAGCTCTTTACACCTCATTGTCAGAAAAAGGAAACCCTTCATTCGCAACTGTTTTTAATGTCCTTCGGGCAATGGGCATAACTCTTAACGTACGACAAGCCAAAACGGCAAAATTTATTATTGGTTAACCGAAACCCAGACATTCTGTAAATCCACATTTTTATAAAACCGATATTATTTCTTTAGGCGAGTAAATGTTAGGCATCTATTGATTTTTGATCGTCTCCGAAGCGATCTGTTTTGCCGCGGCGCGTACTGCTTCGTCTGCTGCTTCGGTGGCGTCGTTTCCAAATCCCTTTGTGATGCCTGAACCACTGCTGCTCACCCTGTCATTGTTCCATTTGTCGCGAATCTCGTATGTGTAGGCAAGGGATACTGCTTGTTTCGAAAGGACAATTCCTCCAACAGTGAATTCCAGATTCCCAACCACTAGCAAGAACCTGCCATTTTCGCCGATCCCGATGTCTTTCGTGGTCAGAGTCTTTCCAAGCTCACGCACGAAAAGTTGTCTTTGATTTGGGTCTAGGCTGGTGTCCTCGAAATGGATATCCAGCGTTCGATGGCGCGTCTCGACAATGCTAAGCTCGCGTGCTACTTCCCTTTTTAGGGATCCAGCGTCGATGCCAACCCCAAATTGGGTGTCAGATGGTAACGGCGTCGAGTCAGGCAGTTGGTCTAGCATTGTTCGTGCCTCAGTCAGCTTCATCAGCAAGGCCAGATCTTGCGCCGTTTCTGAACTGTTGGTCGCATTAATAAACAGGTTCAGGGCATCGCTTGCCAGTTGCCTGTTTTCCTGGTCCATCCTTTCGCGTTCTTTTGCCGCGCTTGACTTCCGGTACCGACACAAAAGGCTGACATCGAAGCGCTCCTCGTGAATTCGCCCTGCTTCGCGAGTCGTCTTGACGTGGTACTCGTCGACCACATCGACCTCGACAAGTCTGGCTGCAGTACGGGTCTGGGACTGAGTACTAACGGTCGTATTGGTACCGAATCTGTCGTCATGCTTGGTCGTTATGCCGATACCGCTGACTATGTCGACACCGACGAAGGACGCCAGCTGGTTAGCCGCGTTGCTTCGAGCGATATCCCGGCCCGCTTGCAAGGACTCGGCACCAGTTGCAGACCCAACGGCGTATACGAATTCTTCACTGAGCGGAGGCGTCGTGAGCCAAGTTGGGGGGATACGGGACGATGGTTCGCGCACTATAATCTGGCGTTGTCCCGCACAGGCGCTGACGGAAACAACAAGCAGCGTCAATAGAATCCGGCAATGTATCGGGGCCATGCGGTGTGAAAAGGGCGTCTGTCTTAAAACGCTGGTGTTCATAACGGGGCGCACCTCCAATACAGAAGTTGGATCAACTTGCCGGCTTCACCGATTCAGGATTATCGCACGGGTCGAAGATTACTCGTAGCCTTGTGCCGACTCGGCATCACGTAGCTGCTCCCGAAGCCTTGCAGAATCCGCCTTCATCCTCCTGATCCGGTCCAATTCATTCAGATAATCGCCGTCGTTGCTTAGCTCGTAGGCCTTCTTTACATACTCGGCCGCCTCGTCGAATCTGCCAGTGAACTCAAATGCTAGGCCCAAGTTCCAGTAAGCCTTGCCGGCCGCCTTGACTTTGATCTTGGGATTTGAGGCCGCGGCATCAATTGCCCGCTGGAAATTGACGATGGCTAAGTCCCATTCGCCGGCCTGAGCGTATTTAATTCCGATTTCGAGAGTTGGCAGTGAGCCGTCCTTTTGGAAATAAGCCCTCTCATACTGGGTCCATGGCGCGACAACTTTTGTAAAATCATCAGCAACTTGCAGCGCACATTGTTGAATCAGGGCCTCAAGGTCAATATGAGCTGGCTCGGCATCGGTTGCCTGGGTCCAGGCCGTGTTCTCGCAGGCCAGCATCTTGGTCTTCAGGTTCTGACTGGACTCGATGTCGATAACGCTGAAACTGGCTCTAACGGTCGAATATGCGTTTCGCGTGTACACAACGCATCGGTAAACGATCTCCTCGCCGTCCTCGTATCGCTTGCACTTTTGCCTTTCCCCAGTCACCTCGCTGCCGGCTTCATAATTGTCCATGCGTCCAGTCACCATAACTGAACCAGTCATAAGCCTGCCAAGTTTAAGCTGTCCTTCAGGGCTGGCCAGGTCGCTTGTCGCAAGCTGCAATTCCGTCATGATTCTGCCAAGATGGTTACGATCAATAATCTTGAAATCTGAGCCTGCCAGATTCTCGCGAACCATGTCCGCCAGGATCTGACCTCCGCGAATCAGGTTTGGGTCCCACGGATTCGCAGGGGTGAGGTCGCTTACAATGATCTCGTTCTTTCCTCTCAGATTGATCTCCGCCGGCTTTGTAACCGGCACGACCACTCCGACCTTCGAGCACGCAGATGCCGCAATCGCGGTGATGAAAACCATCCAGATAACCTTCTTCACTTGTGCACTCCTATTACTCGATAATCGCGCCCGCCTTGCTAGGAGAGTACAACCACAAAAACTTACGGTCAACGATAAATGCCGCCCATCGCCGCTAAGCACATGGACGTGGCCCGTCCATCGTTGGCCCAGGGCCAGTCAGATAAATCGCGCCCATCGTTGGGCCCGGTCACTCAGCGCCAACTCACGGACGGTAAGCGACAGCATCACAGGTAAATTTGTTCAAAATTGCTATATTTTCACCTGATAGTTGCATATAATGCGACTGCGAGGTGAAAATATGATTAAAACCACAGCAATGCTCTTGGAAGAATTAGGCGATTATGGCTCTCCGAAGTCAAAGCTCTCGCGCATGGTAAAGCGCGGCGAGTGCTTTCCGATTACAAAGGGGCTTTACGAGACCGACCCACATGTGGCGCCCTACCTACTTGCAGGCAGCATTTATGGGCCGTCGTACATCTCTTTTGAATTTGCCCTGGGCCAATACGGACTTATCCCCGAGGCCGTATACACCGTTACCAGTGCAACCTTTGAAAAGAAAAAGAGAAAGAGGTATCAAACGGCCTTTGGGACGTTCACCTATCAGGATGTCCCGTCCAAAGCTTTTCCATTGGGTATCAGGCTAGTTCAGGAGGGTGACTACTTCTATCGAATCGCCGAGCCGGAAAAGGCGCTGTGCGACCAGCTTTACAAGATTTCCCCCGTACCAAACATAAAGGAGCTAATGCTGCTCCTGACTGAAGATTTAAGGATTGACGAAGATGCCCTAAAAGAGCTGGACGCAGACAAGGTTTGCAAGTACAGCCCAGCATATCGCACAACCAACATCAAGAAACTCTGCTCACTTTTGAGGAGGCTGAGATATGAGCGCAATCATTGAAGCGATGCTAAAAAACTACCGGGTAGAAAATATCCACGACAGAAAAAACGCCATGAAGGAGATTATGCAGGAGATTCTGCTGTGTGGATTGTCTCGTGCCGGTTTCTTTAAAAAGGCGGCATTCTACGGCGGGACCGCGCTTCGAATCTTTCATGGTCTTGACCGCTTCTCTGAAGATTTGGATTTTTCGCTTGAAACTCAGGATTTAGGGTTTGACTTGGCTTCCTATTTCCCTGTGTTAGCCAAGGAAGTGAAGTCCTTTGGTTTGAATGTGGAGATTCAGGAGAAACGAAAAACCAAGGAAAGCACGATTCGTTCAGCCTTTCTAAAAGGAAACACAAAAGAACATCTCTTGCTGTTCTATGCCGATGAAAAAGTTGCTGGAAGCGTGCCCAAGAGTGAGGTCATTAGCATAAAGTTTGAAATTGATATCAGTCCACCTGCCTTTGCCCAATTTGAGCATAAATATCAGCTGTTACCGGTTCCTTATGAGGTCAAAATGTATGATATGCCTTCCCTATTTGCCGGTAAAATCCATGCCGTCATCTGTCGTGCATGGCAAAGCCGCGTCAAGGGCAGGGACCTCTACGATTATGTTTTTTACCTTTCAAGAGGCGTGGCAGTTAATCAAAGGCACCTTAGGGCACGACTAATTGACTCCAAGTACATTTCCAAAGACGCAGAGTGTTCAGTAGATGACATAAAAAAGATGCTTGCTGAACGCTTTGACAGCATTGATTTTGTGCAGGCCAAACGGGATGTTGAGCCGTTTATAAACGACCCCTCCGTGCTGGATATTTGGAGTTCAGACTTCTTCAGGCAAATCACAGACAGGCTTACAACAACCAACGGCCTATTTTAAGGCATATTTTGCCACGGTAAGTAATCCATTGAGGGTGTGCTGTTTATCAAACTTGTCGAATACATTCGTTATTGGCGTCAGCACGCTACTAAGACCGCCTGTGGCGATGGTGATGATATCCTCAGGCTTGATGCTTGCCTGTTTGTACATGTCTGCTTTCATCTGGTTTACAACGCTTTCGATTAGCCCTTTATAGCCAAACATGATGCCGCTTTGAATGGCCATTGTGGTGTCAATACCCAGACTTGATGATGGGATTTCCAGCGGCACCGACGGCAGTTGAGCGGTATTGCTAAACAGCGCTTTAAAAGCGGTACCAATACCAGGAGCTATGGCCACGCCCAAAATGTTGCCTTTATTGCCCACAGCTACAAATGAAAGGGCAGTCCCAAAATCCACGACGATGCTTGGTTGGTGATAAGTTTCCCATGCTTGCACAGCATTACAAAGCAAATCTGTGCCTATTTCATGCACGGCACTAGGAGGTATGGTCACCGGCAGTTTATGGTAAATATCGGGCCCTATTACAAGCGGATCTTTATTTAAAAATCGCCGCGTTACAATAACAAAAGCGCTTATAAGCTGGGGTACCACCGCGCTTATCACAGCGTTTTCGATGCGTTTACCATCCAAGTTGTAGTCTTTAAACAGGGTATTGATAAGCGCAAAGTACTCGTCGCCAGTGCGGTTTATGTCGGAACTGATACGCCATAACTGCACCAAAGTGCCTGACTCAAATACGGCAACCTTAACGTTTGTGTTGCCAATGTCGAATATTAGTAACATGTTGATTTGCAGCCCTGATTTGTTCATAAAAAACTCAAGTTCCATTTGGTTCGTCGTCCATGTCCAGCAATTTACTGTCCGCGCCATAGTCTAGCAGCACTTGAATCACTTCTTGGTGCCAATTTTCTGCAGCCAAGACCAGCGCTTCATTCTTATCGTTCTTACTGTCCTCACTGTCGTCCAAGTGTTCCAGCAACACGCGGGCGACTTCTGGGTATCCCTGCAATGCAGCAACATGCAAGGCCGTTTGGTTATTATTGTTTCGTAGTGAAATGTCCGCACCGTGTTCAATGAACAGGTTGACGTTTTCTAGTTTTCCAGCATCAGCGGCATGATGCAAAACCGAGGAGTTGCTCATGTCCGTGATCTTGATGTTCGCGCCACGCTCCAATAGGAGGTTGATGATTTCAGTTGAACTGCGTTTTGCCGCCACGTGCAAGGCAGTCAGTCCACCGAACCCTTTGAATGGAACGGCTGCTCCCATTTCTAACAGCTTTTTGACAACTTCGTCCTGCTGCCTAAACAGGGCCATCATCAATGAGGTCCTCTCCAATTCGTCCACAATATTTGGATCCGCACCCCGCTCCAGCAATGTGACTGCAACTTCCCCTCTGTCACACCAAATAGCCGTCATTAGGGCAGTCTTACCCTCACAGTCCCTGAGGTTTAAATCTATATCGTACTTAAGTAATTCACGTATAACTTCAAGCGAGTATACCGAGGAGTGTAGGGATGTCCGTCCTTCTTGTTCCCTGGCATCAATATCTGCACCTCTTTGCAGCAACAGCCGGACCACTTCTGGGTAACCTTCTGATGTAGCCAAGTGCAATGGGGTTACCTCTTCATCATTCTTAGCGTTAACGTCAGAACCCTCATCCAAAAGCAATTGAACGACCGCAAGGTGGCCTTCTCCTGCTGCGTAGTGTAGGGCAGTCCACTTGTTAGGGTTTTCCTGGTTGATATCCGCACCGTGATCCAGCAAAACCCTTACGATTTCCGCGTGTCCCATCTCCGCAGCCCAGTGTAAGGCACACTCACCAAATTCGTCCACCATGTTTGGATCTGCACCGTACTTCAGCAAAATGGCTGTAACCTCTGTGTCGCAATTCAAAATAGCTTCATATAAAGCTGACTTGTATCCATTGTACTTGAGGTTGGCGTCTGCGCCGTGTTCCAGCAATTTAACAACGATCTTGTCATGACCTTCGATTACAGCCTTGATCAGGGCAGTTTCTCGCGGGCGCTCCATTGAAAACAGGTCCACCCGCGCACCGCCTTGTAACAGGCGGTCAAGCATAGGCGCATTCCCCTTGATTGCAGCTACGTGTAGTGCAGTCAATCCCTCGGAGTTAGCTTGGTCAAGGTTCACCCCTTGCTTAATCAACTGATCCACAGCGTCAAGCAGACCACAGGCAACCGCCCGATGGAGAGCAAGCTGCCTTTTGCCGGAACTCGACACAGAGCTGTGGGGCGAGCCAGATAGGCTATTGACAAGTGATTTTATCTTGCGCTTGGACCGTTTACTCATCAGCAGTAGCTCCATAATAGACTGGCACAACGCGAATGTTATATTTCACTTTGCCGCCTTTGGCTAGGGCAAACATCCCCCAATTGCGTACTGCCGTGTACTATTATTTTTCCACGACACGCAGGTGTGATTCGGTTTGCATTCCTGATAAGGATAATTGAATAAATTCAGTATCAATGCGAACCACTGTATTGAGATTCATGTTTCGGCGGTTTATGCCGGAACTGATGCGCCATAACTGCACCAAAGTGCCTGACTCAAATACGGCAACCTTAACGATTGTGTTCAGACATCGGTCCCGATTTTAAAACAACAAATACGCTGCAGCTGCCATGGCTGCGTGTTCGACATCGGGGCCGTCAATGGTTGCAATGGGAACGCCAACTGCCGAAGGGCCCTTGAACAGACGTCGCCCTGACAAACAAGCCACGGGAACGCCCCAAGATGAAGCGCCCTTAAATATAGCGTCACCCTCGATACAGGCGATTGGAAATCCCCACGTGGAAGTTCCATTGTACAATTGGTCACCGCTAGCGCACATGATTTGCACCGAGGCGGTAGAAGGCCCCTCAAACACCAACCCTGCCTCAATGGTCAGAATCGGAATGCCCCAACCAGAAGCCCCCCTATAAACACGCGTTGCCATCGTCACCCACTGTTAGCCTGGAACTGAGAGTATTCCGTCGTGCATCCTGGGTCTAAAAGTCTCGACAATAAACTGCGCGATTTCTGAGAAACTGTCGGCGGTTAACACATATGGTTTGCTACGCCAATCGTCGCCCCAGAAGTAGGGAGATGTCATGACCACGAGCTCCCAACCGGTTGGGTTGCGATTTATGATGGCGATTTCGCCATTCATAGTCCAGTCGCGCCCCGCCTTCTGGTATCTGACAGTGATCGTATAGCTGTCTCCGCTACCTTCACAGTTCACATCGCCGGCAAGAAGGATGCTGATGCCCTGGGCTACGTCGCCTCCGCTAGTTCTTGAATCCATTTTTTACCTCCCCCTTCACCACGAAGGATATTGATGTTACGGGTCGCCTAATCACCTGCTTAAAAGACGGCTTTTGACGGATCCGGCACCCAATGCGCACCACCGGATGGCATCGGATCGTCTAGGCGTCCGGATTCAGTGCCGATTTTTTCATTGAGGAGTTGTTCCAGCAGCTTCCTGACCATGGGTTTGATCGTAGCCATAACAGCCTCCTTTTCTGCTTGAGATCACTTGTTATACACGTAAGCTTCTGCCATGCGCATTGCTTCGCCTGCGGAACTGGCCTTGCCGCAGTATGTCGAGCCGGCGTACGTTACATAAACCTCACGTGACAACGAATCCCATTTAACCTGGTAGGTTTTTCCAGAGCCTGATTTGACGGACCCTATGACTTGAGCGGACATGATGACCACCTTTGTTCGAGTTGCAGGCAATCTAGCATCTATGACAGCGGTGTGCAATCCCAAAAATGCACAAAAATCGCGAAAGCAGGGCAACGTCGCCTGAGCCGCAAGTTCTAGTTCGTTCTCTGGCAGCGTCTGGCCGAACCGGTGATCACATACGATGAACTTCTAAATGGGCTGAAGGCTGATGGGCAAATATAGCCTTGCGCCCCGACCGCCTTGTAGCTTGAGGCTGTGGTTACTTCAGAAGGATGATCATTGTTGATATGTCAGAACAATGGTTATGATTACGAACAGAAGGACAGCACAAACTACAAGCAGAATGATTGTTGCCATTCCGCCGTGTTCAATCCAAAGAATCCTCGCAGCAAGAGCCTTGTCTTTCGGATAAAGAGAGGCTGCTCTTCGTAGCAAAGCGAGCTTGGTTTCTATCGTCATTACTCGGTCCGCTAGTTGCTCTAGTCTCGTTCTTGTGATGGAGCGCACAACCTCGGCGGCATCAGCGGGTAATTGCGGAATCAAGTCGTCAGAGAACGAAAGTCCATCCTTTAGGTACTGCTCTGAGTTGGACAATTGCTGAAAGGCATCTGCTATCAAGCTGCCATTTTCGTCCAGCGTTCCTAGGGTCTTCAGCGTCTTCACGTAGTGCAGCCATCGATTGCCTGGAATCTCTGGTAAAGCGGATACGATGGAGGTTGTGACCACCGTTGCTACAATAGACTGCACTTGCTGGTCAAGTTCGCTAAGAATCAGCGCTGCTTCTATGGCTTTGTCCAGGGATTCAGAAACAGAAGTCTTCAACCACTTTTCAATGCAACTAACAACCTCTTTATCGGCATACCCAAGATCAAGCAGTCGCTTAGATCTTTCTGCCCAATGTTCATCAGATGAATGCTCAAGTGATTTGGCGAGTAGACCTGCGGTAATTTTGGTGGCTTTTTCCAGGAGGGTTTCGCCAGAAGCTTGGGGATTCGTCTCCCCTAGATTGGCTACAAGTACTTCCGCCATAGGCAGGAGTTGTTCCGCATCCTCAACATTCGATTTCTTTTCGAGAGCTGCTACAAGTTCCTGACCGGAAGCCTTGAATTCAGGGTCAAGCTTGAGAATTGTGGACATTACCGTGGAGTAGTCAGAACATGAGCTACTGTTGATGCATGCCAAGCAGTACTCGAAAGCACATGCAGAAAACTTGGACGATATTTGACCTGAAGAGCCCTCAGCAAGCAGTCCACCGATGGCGGCGGTATGTGGGTTAAGGTCACCCTTTGTTTCCTCTTGATACCAGCCAAGAAGCTTTTCGAATGTGGCATCAGAGGGGTTCAGTGAGATCAGAGCTTCAACTGCATCAACGTTGTATTTTCCCACTGGTTTTTTAACAATCGAAGCAAACGGAGCATCCTGAAGGATGGCGACCAGCTTTTTTTGTGATTCGCCTTCGAGCCGTTTGCTTAGCGTCAGGCCAAAATCCACTGTGGCCTTGCCCCCACGTGACCGAACCATAAAGTCATAACCCAGTTCGAAAAGCGAAGCAATCAAGGGCTGCGGTATGTCATCTATGCCAAGATAGTGTTCAAAGACCCAGTCAAAGTATTTAGAATCCTCCGCCATTATTGCTCGGGCAAGCTGCCTACGTGCGTTGTTAACGGAATTTCGATACGTTGGGTGACGTTGACATAACTCTTTGAAGTACTTTCCGTCAGCTGGTGGCCCATAGGGAACCGGAGAAACATTAAGTTCTAGGCGCTTCTTGGTTGCTTTGAGCGCAAGCTTTTCGTCGGGCCATTTACGCTCAAGCTCCTCAAGTAAAAACACGGCCAGATTGTTCTTGCCTGCGTCGATTTCATGCAAAGCTACGTTCCACAGACTGGATGAGTCACGTCCGAAAAACAATGATTCCTGTTCAGCACAGTTCCATTTAGGCTCAATCCTTTCCATCTCGTAACGAGCTTTTTCAACAACGGAGTATTTGGCATAGCCGTGATAGACGATTGAGTAGCAGCGGGCTTCAATAAAGAAGAGCGATGATAGAAGAGAATCAACACGCGCAAAATCATCGTTTTCTGGACAAATGTCTATGATTTTCGAGATGGTAGAACGAAGCCTGTCGATTTCAGGGCCAATATCTCGGTCGAACGTGTTTGCCGCTGTAGCATGATTATTGTCTGCGACTGACTCAAGCTTCTCACGCTGTTTGTCGAGAGCATCGATGTCCATCTCGACTATTTTCAAAAGGCGTACAGGATCTTCTCCGGCGAAAGATGACATGTATTTTCCTCCCGATTACTTATCTTAGAGCCACGCTTCAGCTTTCCTTTTCTTGGCCGTCGCACATACCGCAGCCTCTGTACGGGTGGCTAAACCTAACGACGGCATCGCAATGAACGGAACGCCAAGCAAATCCACCCGCAAGTCAGCTGGCTGGGCCTTTCTATTTTTTTTTTTTTTTTTTTTTTTTTTTTTTTTGTCAAGTTTTTTTTCTTTAAAAATCACGGCCTAAGAAATCGATTTTGGGCCTCCCGCTGAGATTAGGCGGGGATTATTGGTCTATTGTTGATTGACGTTTTAACGCTAAAACGTCATAATGATTGCCGGTTCTGTTGGGTGATTGAAGATGTCACATGAAACAAAGCGTTCGACTGTGTATTTCGACCAGGACATCCATCGTGCATTGCGGATGAAGGCTGCGTCCACCGGACGGTCTTTTTCTGACCTAGTCAACGAAGCGGTACGTGCGTTGCTGCGAGAAGACCAAGAAGACCTAGCAGCTTTTTCGCAGCGTCTGGCCGAACCGGTGATCACATACGAAGAACTTCTAAATGGGCTGAAGGCTGATGGGAAAATATAGCCTTGTGTTCAGCAAGTCAGTTCGCAAGGACCTCAGGGCTCTGCCGTCTGGCGATGTGGTGCGCATTCTCAAGGCATTTGACTGGTTGTCGTACAACCCGCGAGGTCCCGGTTGTACGAAGCTATGCGAACAAGAACGTTACCGCTACAGAGTTGGGACGTACCGGATTCTTTATGAAATCCAGGACGATGTCCTGCTGATCACAGTGGTCAAGGTCGCCCACCGCCGCGAAGCGTATAGATGAATCTGGCCTTGCGAACGACCGGTCCGGCTTTGTTTAGGCTGGGCTGGGGCGTTGCCACCACCTCCTTCTTGCCACCTGAACAAGTGTTCAGTATAATCGCCTTTGGTGTTTTTTCGAGGCTGAAGTGCCTAGGCGTGAGGCTGTTGCAAAGGCTTTGAGTCGGATGCCTGCTGGGTTGGTGCAATGGGGTGCGATCCCTGTTGAGGTGCCTAGGCTTTCTACTGGTATGGCTGGCCTGGATCGGGCTTTGAATGGTGGGTGGCCTGTTGGACGGCTGTGTTCCCTGTTGGGACAAGGGCGGACCTCGATTGTGGGGGCTGGGGTGGCCGAAGTGACGGCTACTGGAGGGCTGGTTGGGTGGATAGATGGTGATGGTTCGCTTGATGTTAAAGCCTTGGACCAGGCTGGGGCGGATTTGTCGCGAGTTTTGTGGGTGCGAGGGCCGTTAACTTGGCCAAATATGATGGCGGCCGCCGAGGCTGTGACCCAGACAGATGGCTTTGAAATGGTGATAGTTCGCCCCCCAAATTCGTTTGGCAGGGACCAAAGCTGGTGGTTTCGTCTAGCCCGCGAGGCGGAAAAGGCCAGAACCACGGTTGTGGCCTTGGATAATACCCCCCATGCATCGGTCAAGGTGCAGATCGGCTCTGCCAATGCCCTGTGGGAGGGAATAGCAGGGCCAGGTCAGCTGCTGACAGGGGCCAAGGTGGAGCTTGGTGGGCAGGAGCTTGATGTGTGGGCGTTTGAGGCGCTGGCCTTTGGGGGGGCAGGGACAGGAGGCAGGG
>Ga0209723_1001724_pt1 | contig 32543 bp, 23 predicted proteins | sample BiotimSIPDNA_2_FD_185750 | JGI IMG/M metagenome (GOLD analysis project Ga0209723, IMG submission 185750) | Anaerobic biogas reactor microbial communites from Washington, USA - Biogas_R2 time_0 SIP DNA (SPAdes) (version 2) | ecosystem: Engineered > Bioreactor > Anaerobic > Unclassified | place... | reverse complement strand
GTTTTCAAAACTGGTTATAAGCAGAAGCTACATAAGAATAATTATGGGATAGCACGGAGACAATTTGATCAAGACGGGAATGCAATTCTTCCGTCATCTTCATCACAAACCGAGGACTTTTCTGCGTTCTCTTATGCTAGCGCAAACACAGTTGGTATTGGGGAAGAGGGTTGCAGTCTGAGTGCGATAGGCGTGAAATTGAGTAAAAGCGATTTTCGGGGAGCCAGAAAAGAGGATTTTCCCCGCTTCAAGGATAACTGCTCGGTCTGATAGAGCAGCAGCAAATTCTACATCGTGGGTAACGAGCAGGATGCTCTTTCCTTGGTCTCGCCAGTGTTTCAGAATCATGCCCAGGTCAAATTTTGCCTGGTAATCTAATCCTCTGGTTGGTTCATCTAAAAAGATGATTTGCGGTTCGTGGACGGTAATGGCAGCTAAAGCAACACGTTGACGTTCACCCACCGATAAATCACGGGGATAGTTATACTTTTTATCCTGTAATCCAAACATTTCCAGAAAAGCTGATAATGACTCAGGATTTTTTTGCAGATTATGGTTTTTTAAGGTTACCTCTAATTCTTCTATGACCGATTCGGAAAAGAGAAGATCATTTGGATTTTGCGGTAGGTAGCCAATGTGTTGGATCATATCATTTAGTGTCATCTCGACCAGGTTTTCCTTAAGCAACACACGCGTTCCATTTGACGGAACCAACCCTAAAATTGCCCGCAGGAGGGTGGTTTTTCCAGCACCATTCGGTCCCAAAAGCGTTAATAGTTCTCCCTGATTGAGATTGAGGGAAACATCTTTCAAAATCATTGTTCCCAGGAAATCAACAGATAGGTGATCCAGACGGATCACTTCACAAGGAGATTTGTGAGGTTCTACGTCTGTCCGCACCTGGATTTGTGTGCATTCTTGCGTGAGGGCATTTGTTGGGAATTCTTGAGATGTTACAGGTAATGGCGAAAGATTGAGCCGTTTAGCAATCGTAATGATCGGCGGTACCTGTTCCAGTTTTTGTAAAATTTCCTGAACGGATCCAAATTGAACGCTGTGATCTGGTTTGAGATTTAAGATATGGTCAGTATACGGGAGTAACCGCTCGAGCCGATGTTCCGAAATCAGAACAGTGAGATTAATTTTTTGCTTAAGAGCGACAATTAGCCGCAAAATCTCATCCGCAGAAGTGGGATCCAACTGAGAAGTGGGCTCATCCAAGATGAGAACTTCAGGTTCAAGTATCAAGGCACTGGCAATAGCAATTTTTTGTTTTTCGCCGCCTGAGAGGTCATCAATTCTTCTGTTTCGAAGGGCAGATAAGTTCATTTTTTGCAGGATTGAATCAACACGCTGATGCATCTCTTCTCTGGAAAATCCTCGGTTTTCAAGTGCAAAGGCAATTTCATCCTCAATTGTGTCAAAAACAAACTGTGCTTCAGGTTCTTGAAATACAAATCCAACTTTTTCTGCCAAACCGTTTGGACCTTCGATAATGGGATTTGAACCAAAAACATCGATGGACCCGTCGATCATCCCACCCGTAAAGTGAGGCACCAACCCATTGACACATCGCAAAAAGGTTGATTTTCCGCTGCCGGAGGATCCGGTGACCAGGGTGAGCGTGCCGGGTTGAATCGTTAGGGTGATATCTTTCAGCAAAGGTTGCGATGCCTGTGGATATTGGTAAGATAAGTGAGAAATTTTAATCATGATCGATAAATAAAATCGGCAAGAGTGGAACCAGGCTTAGAAGGATACCCGCGAATTGGATGGATGGCAGTGAGAAGGTGGGATAAGGCGTGTATGCAAGATCGGGGCCTTGTTCAACGATTCTAAGCATCACCCAACCGATGATTATCAGTCCCAGTAAAACAGAGGGCAGGATGTCTTTTCTACCCCAAGTCTCCTGATGGTAGCGCGTGATTTGAGTTCGTTGGCTGGTTTTGTATAGAATTGCTATTAGGAGAAAAGCACCAATCGCATAAAGAATGATACTGGTGGTCTTTGGGTAATTGTATAATCTCAGGAGCCATGCGGAGAAAATTACGAAGGTGGCTATGATCAGACCCATTAAAGCGTATTCTTGTCGATGCGGTTGGTATTTTGTGTGAAACCCTCTAGCCGTCATGGATTCGGATAGCTGAAAGGCATTTTCAAGGCTGGTAACGAGCAACGGTACAAAGAGCGGTAACCAATCAGAGATATGTTTCATAGGATTGCCGCGGATCATCTGCGCTTCTTTAATTTCTCGAGCACGCTGCTGAATTGAAGGGAAAAAAGTAAGCGCAACGGTAACTGTCATAGCTATCGGGTGGAAAGCTCGGGGGATCAATCCTGTGATCTGTTTTGTATTCAAGGCTAGATTGGTAATGTTAAAAGTTATATACATCGAACCGATGACGAGGCCATTGATCAAACCATAAATGATGCTCTCAAGTGTAATATTTCCGCCGATCAGAACCCAATTTTCGGGTAATCGAAAAACGATTGTACTGCCGACGTGTGTGAAAAATGCATTAATTACGGTTGAGAGTAATACCATCGTCATCAAGAAGCGCAGATTGTTAACCGCCCAAGATGAAATCCCCTGGTATTTTGCAATTTTGTTTCCAACCAGAAGCAGTTCAGATAACAAAATTACCAGGTAAATTGGATGGCGGGTTGCCAGTAAGATTGCCATTGTGGTAATGAGCCATAAAACCCAACTGATGCTGTTTCTCATGAATGTGTCCTCTGGGTGTGTTCAAATGAGAAACGCTTTTTGAAGCGGTTGAAAATTTTAATGACAGGTGCTCCCATCACTGTGATAACGAGAAAATTCCCGATTGCCCTGGTGATATCCCAGATGACTGAGGTGGCCAGGTAATATGCGAAATACCTCTGAATATTTTCTATAAGATGGGCTGTTTGCGTCCACATCAATTGAGGCGAAGCTGCAAGGAAGGGCCAAAACCAAAGGTTCATGATCACACCATACAGGAGACCCCATAATGCTCCAAAGATAGCTAAGATGATAATTTCAATCGGCTTGTCTTTGATGCGGATCAATGTATTGATTGGGGCTAATAGAGCTGAACTTTGCCCAACCCATCCCGCTGTGATCATTTGTCCCGGGAGCCAGGGTCCTACACCCCCTGTTATCAGGCTTGAAACAAATAATGTTAATGCTCCTATTAGAAAACCCATCTTACTACCGAAAAAATAACCTACAATTATTATCAAGAAAAAAATCGGGCTAAAACCTGCTGGACCTGGTATGGCATTTTCCAAGAATCGCAAACCCGAATTAATGGCAACCAATACACCGAGAAGTGCGATCATTTTGGTATCTAAATGAGAGGATTGTGCTTCAAAGACAACAAGAGTTATACAAAGGAGTAAGATTATACTGACGATTACAGGGAATGTACTGCTATTAATGCCAGGATTTCTGGCTTGTTGAAAAAAAAAGGGGGACAACAAGCTCAGAAATCCTAATAAGAATATTATCAGATCGAATGAAAAACTTGCTATACGGTTTTTCATCTACGCTTTCTTAAGAAAAGAAAAAGCAAGAGGATCAAAAGAACGGCTCCAACGGAAATTATAATATAGAGCGGGATCCTTGATCTTGATTCCTCTGATTCTTCTTCGACCACCTCAATGTCTTCAATTTCAACATCAATAGCGTCTTCTTCTCCCGCCGGATCGATTATGAAGATTTCTTCATCAGTCGGGGCAGCAACCTGCTGTGGTTCTTCAAATGCTTCCACTTCTACATTGAATAGATCGTTATAATCCAGGTTTGGTTGGTCTATGTAGTTTTTCAAAACCAACGTATTGCACAATTGATCGCCATCTGGTGTAAAGTCAGGTGGCAAGGATGGGAATATTTCCCAACTTGTGAAGAACCAGGCTTCAATAGTTCCTGGAAGCACATTCGATTCACCAGCACCAGTCGATTTGAATACCCACTCCCTTCCATCCCAAGACCAATAAGACCAATAATTGGTTTCCCCCTCCGGGTTAGAAATATCCATAAGACTGCTGATAAATCCTTCTCCTGCGTTGTAGGAGAAATCAGAGCGTTCTAGTAAAGATAGTCCACTAATAGAGTCTTCTTCGAATTCAACGCAATCTGCATAAACACTTCCTTCCTCTGGAATTACGACTATTGATGCCAGGTTTGTAGAGTCCGTTGTGTCGGAATCGACAAGATAATCTTCCCCGAAGGCAGCCAGCAATGCTGATGAGGTTGACATAATACTGTCATCAGGATATTCCCAACTATAAAGGAAAGCGCCATTGGCTTTTTGATAAGTAAACAAGTTTGAAACGGGTTCTTTGGTTGAATCTAATTTCCAAGAATCCAACGGTTCATCCAAAGCATTTAATGCCATTAAGACAAAGGCTGTTGTACTTGAATTTCCCCAGCCCCCATCATTTTTTTGCTCAGAACGTATATAATCCAAAGCATTTGCTATGACCGTATCATCCCTTTGGAATCCAGCTGCCAATAATGCCTGGATTGCCAAGGCTGTGTTGTCTGAGCCTGTGCCAAACCCTGGAGAATATTCCCAACCCCCATTATCCTGCTGTAAATCAACCAATGTTTCGATGGATCCCATGGGTATTTCTTCATTAGCCGCGTACAAACCGAGAATGGCAAAGGCTTGATGCCAAGTGTTATCTGCTGTTCCGAAGGACATGGTTTCTTCATTGTAAACATTAAGGAGAGATTGAATCAGGTTAACGTCATTGAAGGATGACGGGTCAATGCCAGCTGCAGATAAACTGAGGATCGTCTTCCCTATCGCATCTGGTCCTGAACCAATGTATTCATCAAGGTTAGAAGAAATGAAATCGATAGGCGTTTGATCTGCATTTACTATTGAATTTGGATCCCATCCTGCTGATTCAAATGCGAGAATGATATCAAGGGTTTGACCCACAGTTCCCCACCCCCCCCCGTCTTCCTGCTTCGATATCAGGTAGTCAAAACTATCGCTGGCTCTTTCCAGAATTCCCAAATCAGTAAGCGGTCGACCTGCTAATCCAACAATAGCATCAGCTGTGGAATAGGCATTAACGAAGTCACCGCCAAAAGCTCCGCTATCTTGTTGGATCGAGAGAAGGGCTGTTTCTGGATTTCCTTCCGGTTTTTCCCACATTTCATCATCAGGCTGTTGCCCCAAAGAATAGATTACCTGAAGCATAATACCTGTAGTGCTTGCATTGGTGACGGTGTCCCATGCGGATTGCCAACCGCCATCCATTTGCTGATTTTCATGCATAAAAGCCATTGCCACTTGAATCTCATCCGATTCAGTGTCAATATGCCCGGAACTGATCAAGGCCAATATTCCAAGGGGAGTTGTATCAATGTAGCTCCCGTAGCCGTCATCCCAACTGCCATCTTCGGCTTGAGCAGAAATCAACCAATTTGAAGCTTCTATTGGAATTGAAGCGTTGCTAGCTGCCAATCCGATCATAGCCCAAACCTGGTCAGTCACATTATTCGTTTCAGCACTGCCATATACACCGGCGTTAGCATTATAAGTGGAATTTATGGCAGTTATCAGATCCAATGCACTATCACCAAAGGATTTGGGATTTTTATTCGCTGCAGCGATTGCTGTCAGTAGTTGTCCTGTTCGACCAACGCTGAAACTTGGATTTTCAGTATCCTCCTGGTTGATCCAGGATTCTCCCTCTTCAGCGAGGAAATCAATTGGGCTTTTTCCTGACTCGCTAATTATGTAGTCTTGAGATAGTTGGGCTGCAGCCAAGGCTTGAACGATTCGCAAGGTCGTAGCTGCGTTGGAGTTTTCATCGAACCATCGGATACCACCATCGTGGTTGAGTTGGGACTGTAAATAGGTAAATCCTGACATGATAGCAGACTCAACATCTGATTGAGAATCTTCTTGCGCCAGTGGGCTGGCAACAACAGGATTAACGATCATTAGCAAAACCAGACAAATGATTATGGAGTAAAACAAATATTTTATCGTGAATTTCATTGAAATCTCCTTATTTTAAAAAAGTTAACCTTTCGCAAGAAAGGCTACTAAATGAAAACCGCCCTGATGGGCGGCACAGGTTCTTCCGGTTAAGAAAATTGTTTCCGGAACCCAACTTGCCTTTCCACGAAGTGATTGGGTCATAAAGGGCGGGTTATCGGACTTCACAAATCGTGTTACCGTTGCGGGACAGTGCTGGACTTGCACCAGCTTCCCCCCTTAAGCACCATGCATCCGGGCAATGGTGCACCCTATATGATGTATTCAGTTGTAAATCATTCTAATTAATCAAAGCTAATTTGTCAACTGCAAATTGTTATGAATTCTAAGATTAAAGCAAATTGCTATCTTTCAGTAAACATCGGAGTTTTGCCGGATTTGAAATTGCCATGAAGTGAAGACCGTGAACTCCGGGCAAGTCTTTTAATTGTTCAATTAGCTCCAAACTCAATTGATAGCCCTCTTGTTTCGGATCTTTAGATTCAGTAAGCCGTTGAATAATCCAATTTGGCATCGTGACACCGGGAAGTTTATTCAAGTAGTTTGCATTATTAATGCTTCTGATAATTGTAACACCTGCAATGAGATAAACCTTGTTTAGTACACCACGTTGGTCCAACGCCTCAAGATATTCTTCAAAATTTCGAATGTCAAAAACAAGGTTGGTTTGAAAGAATTGGGCGCCAGCATTCATCTTTTTCTGGGCTCGAATTCCCTGATACTTTGGCGTGGAAGCGTTGGGGGAGGCAGCAGCCCCTAAAAAATAACTTGGGGGTTCATCAATATTGCGACCATCCAGGAATGTGGCTTCATCTCGTAATTTTCGTGCCATCCATATCGCTTGAACACTGTCGTAATCCCAAATGTCCATTTTGCTAAAGGGTTGGCTGCCCTTATTGGGATGATCTCCAGTGATGAGCAAAATATTACGGATACCTGATGCAGAGGCTCCCATCAGATCTGCTTGAAAGCTGAGCCGGGTTCGATCCCGAGCCGCCATCTGGAGCACAGGTTCAGTCCCTAATTCTCTAGCCCGAATGGCGCATGCCAAAGGAGAAACTCTGGGTGTTGCTGAAGCGCTGTCAGTGATATTTACAGCATCAACCAAACCTTGTAATTCGGATAATGTAACATCAAAGGCAGAAAAATTCCCAGAAATCGCCGGAACAACCTCGCACGTGAGCGCAAATTGGCCCTCTAAGAGGATTTTTTCAAGGTGAGAGACAGGCTCATGGGTTGGGGCTGGGTGAGGTTGGTCATCGCCATCCCACCAGTCAGGTTGACGAATATCTTTAAAGAACTGATCCCATTTTTCTTTACGTTCATCAGTGGAAGATTTGACAATTGTTGTGACAGTTTTGCTGACACCATGATCTAGGACCTTGTCGTATACATCCCTGAGTGCTGAGGTTCCCGCCTTGTCCCAATCAAGCGGCGGCAATACTTCAACCAATTTATCCAGCCGTCCCATTTTATCCGCTCGGCGGTAAATCTCATACCAAATACAAGGCCGTGATTCATCCACACAGCAGTGGTCCGGTGTTGACCCACCGCAGGGTCCATTCCTGAGGCCTTTCGGACAGGCCATAGGGCAAATGAATGCAGTCTCTTGAAGCAGACAATTTCCGCACATTCGGCATCCCCAAACGATACCTTTGAAGGACCGTTCAAACGCTTCTTCAATTTTCTGTGATAGGCGCCTTTTTTTGAATGGATAATAGGCTTGCTGCCAGCGCCTTGATGGTGTAAGAATAGGCATAGTTTTCCAATTTTCAAGATAAGGCTGTCCAATTAGACAGCCTTATCATTTGGTTTTTTGATGGATTTGAATTAATTGACGTCGATATCAACCAAATCTTTGATGTTCAGTTTACCACCAAAGTCTGGCATGACGGTTCGCAATGAATCGCCGTCAAAAGCAACAATACAATTTGTGCATGCAAGAACTTCTTCCATCGTGATTTCTGATGAGAAGCCATCTGCAGCGGTAAACGTCACATTTGCGCCGTCATCCGCACCTGCATCAGCCAGCAAATCAGCGAGTAGGACACCTTCAAAAGTGGTTGTTTCGCCATCTTTATTCGTATAATCGACAGACATTGTGCCTAAACTTTCAAGGTCGGTTTGGCTGTATTCAGCTTCACCAACGGTCAATATTGCTTCATCAACAGCCTCTTCCACGACAGCTTCCTGGGCTGGCCCACACGCAGTGAGGAGACCTACAACGATCAGCAGACTAACAAAAATTGATATTTTCTTCATGTTATTCCTTCTTTCTTTTAAATATTAGGGGTTGACAACAATCTCAGTTATTTGAAAGACCCAGCGGTTAGCAGGCGTCATTGGAAAAACAAGCCGGATTGGGCCTGCATCGGGGTCTGCATCAACAATCCATTTATCCGATTGTTTCATGGCAACGATGCCATCTACCAATTCATCTTTCGTGATCTCAATGGCATAACCATCAGCGGCAATTGCCGTAATCGATCCAAAATCAGCGGAGACACCTGCTTCATTGAGCAGGTTATCAATTGGGACTCCTGAAAAAGAACGGACCTCATCCTCACCACGGGATTTTTCCATCAGGACATCGTTCAGATCTACAATTTCCATGGCTGCCAGTTCTTTATAGGTGAACTTTACGGGGTTTTCTACTTCACCTGATATGCTTAGCTCCCAATCAACATTGGGTGCCCCGCAGGCTGAAAGCAGCACTGGAATGAACATAAACAGGAATAGGATGGATGTGGGTAAATATCGTTTTGTTTCTTTAAGCATTTTTTCTCCTTATTTTTCTAAAAATATGATTGGGATAATGAGATCGGACGCGATCAATGTTCCATGATTGCCTCCATCTGCAGTGGTGTGCATGCCATGATCAGCAAAGATGACCAGCAATGTTTTCTCTGGTAAGGCATTGTAGATTTCACTCAAGAAAGAATCAACCCTGATGATGGCAGACTCATATTCATCTGAATCGGGGCCAAACTCATGCCCCATGTCATCTATTTCTTGAAAGTGAATGTACATCAAATCTGGCATTTCTGATTGAATAACATCGAGGCTGTTTTTCATGACGTTGTCATCATAATAGCCATTTCCGTCACGGTCACCACTCATCGTGATCTCTGCATTACGAAGATTAAACGGTACGCTCGTGCCTTCCACAGCAACGACAGTTCTGCCTTCCTGCGCAGCGATGTCAAGAATCGTCGTTAATTCTGTTGTTCGATATCCATAGCCATATACACCTGTTTTGCTTGGATGGGCACCTGTCAGAAATGAGGCAGAGGAAGACGTTGTGATTGGTGGAAATACGGTTAGGCCCGCCTGGATTGGGTCCATTTGTTCAAAGAAAGGCAATTTGCCTTCTGCAGTCAGGGCAAGCAGCTTATCATATTGAGTTCCGTCGAGCAAGATCATCACACCATAGTCTGCCTTGCCCTCAAAGATGACTTTTCCTTCAGCCTCGGGCAGTTCTGGCAGTCCCAATACATCCGCCATGGTTGGTGCGATATCCATGATTGAATAGGATATTGCTGATGTTAGTGGATCTGGGATGACCGTGATCTCAGTGGGCGTTAGAGTCACATCACCTTCCAACCAGATCTCACCAGTTTCATTGATGGTCGCAGTTTGACCAATGTCGTTCCAATCAAAACTGGTTGATGAACCGTTTTCATCCGTGAACATTACTTCATCGATGATCGTGAATCCGTTATCATAAAACAATTGCCCAAGGGGAACTTCAGTGATTTCATCTGCTGAGTTCTCGATATTAACATTAACGGTATCCCTGGATATCTCGCCTGCATTCTCACCCTGTCTTGATAGCGTGATTTGCCATTGGGTTTGACACCCTGTTAAGATAATCAACAGGGTTATACTGGTTAGGATGATACTTTTCTTCATTTTTAACATTTAGTTTGACTCGATTTCTACGATATTCGTTAGCCATGCGCTGCGTCCACGATCAGGAAGAACCAGTGTGACCGAATCTCTGACCATAGCGATCACTGCATTTTCAATCTCTTCAAGGCTTAATTCAGTCATATTACCATCGGCATCTGTAACGGTAACACCAGAAGGGTTAGGATTAGAAAGCATGGGTAGAAGCTTTACACCATCAACCCAGTTCGCGACCAGAGCGGTCGTTGTTTCTCCAGATTCATTGATGTACATTACGTCTGTGCTTTCCACAGTAACTCGGGTCGTTTCTCCGATTAACAGTCGACCGATGGATGTTGCATTGCCATCGATGATGAGAGGTCTTTCCTTCCCTATAAGGACAATTCGTGTGATTCCCTTGAGCCAGGTGGAAACATGTACCGATTCGGTTACGAAACGAACACCGTCAACATATGGCACAAGCATGGACGTTTCGTCAAGGTATTGTGATTCAATTGTGGTCAATCCTCCGTCATTGGTGATAAAGGTGACGGATTCAAATTCTGTGATTCCGAATTGCTCAAAGAATTCGGAAATGGTGATATGCGTTCCGAAGTTTTCCTGATCCGGGATAACCTGATGGATCTTGACAAAGGTGGGGTCAGGCACATCACCGGTCAGGTCGACATACTCTGAGAATGGAATATGGGTGAGTTCGGCTGAACCGTGATCGTCATGGCAAGTGTCACAGCTGTGGAAGTCAACGCTTTCGTGACATTCTGCACATTCGTTCATTGCCAAACCCTCTTCCCAAAGAAGCGCAAGACCATACTCACTTAATAGCGTGACAGGCATAGGCTTGAGGGCTATAACCATGGCAACAACAGCAGCCAACAGGACAACTGCGATTATGCTGATCAGGATCAATTTTTTCCGATTTTTATTTTCACTCATGAGAAAACTCCAAAATTGATAAGTAAAAGAAGGCTAAAAAATATAACAAGCCCGATCGAAATCTTCCAATCAAGAGCAGAAGGTCTATCCTGGTTACGAAATGTGCGCGTTGGGTATTTACCGAAACCTCGCCCTTCCATGCTGAAAACCAGTTTATCTGCACGCCTCAGCGAACTGATCAGAAGGGGGGTTAAGAATTGCTGAATGATCAAGAAAAGCTTTTTGAGATTTTGCTGGTCATATCGGACACCCCGAACCAGTTGGGCCCGGTAAATGGTCTTGCCTTCTTCTTCCAAAATTGGGGCTAACCTGAGCGTTGTCACCAGCATAAAACCGTAAAGGTAAGGAAGTCCAATCTTCATCAATGAATAGGCCAACTGATTTGGATCGGTTGTCAGAATAAAAATGTAACTCATGAAAACGATGGCGAGGAAACGCCCGCTAACTCGAAGCCCAAGCCCCAATCCTCCGGATGTTATTGTCAAAAAATTAATTCCCGGATCAATAAGCAACGTGCCGGTCTTATCGAAGATGATATACAAGACCAGTAGAAGCAGGCCTGTAACCAATGTCAACCGAAATCCGCGGACATGCCAGATGTCAGATTTAAGCGAAGTAAGGATCCATAGAAGGATCAGGGTGAGCAGCCACAGAATGTACTCGTTTCGGATGACGAAAACCAGGATAGAACCAAATACAAGCCAAGCGAATTTTACAATTGGATAAAGACTGTGGATGATCGTTTGTCCTTGTTGGAAGGCGAGTTTATGCATTATCAGCCTCCATCAACGATGTAGGTAAACTCGCTGTGTAACCAAGTCTTGCCAAAGCATCAAATGCTTCAATGGTCGGTAGATCAACAATAATAGATCCATGGTCAAGGTAAATGACACGATCACAATAGGTTTGTGTGAGATCTGCATGATGGTTGACCAATAAAACCGTATTCCCTCGTTTCGCGTAGTCTTTTAATAAAAACATCCATATATGAGCATTTTCAAGGTCCTGTCCGATCAACAACTCATCGATCAGCAAAAGCCGCGGTTCATGGAGCAGTGCAGCAACCAGATTCAAACGCCGTTTTTCGCCATAACTCAGTCTTTGGGGGTGATCTTCAACTCGCTCACTGAGACCTAATTTATCAAGCCAATTTCTTGCTTGCTTAATTTTTTGTTTGGTCAAACAGCCTAGATTTTTTGAAGTAAAGGTTGTTTCATCCCAAACAGATTGTGTGAACAATTGATGATCAGGATTTTGAAATATGTAACCAATATCATTCACAAGTGAAGATGTTTTTGTCCTGATCCGATTCTGATTAAAGATCGTACAGGAACCAGATTGAATGGGATGGAAACCCATAATCGTCTCAAGAAGGGTGGATTTGCCGCTTCCATTGGGACCCATTAAGGCAACAAATTCACCGGTAGAAAGATTCAGGCTAATATTGTCTAATATCTGGGTGTCGTTCAATGAAATGGATAAGCCAGATAATTGAAGGACTTTCTCTGCATTCTCCTGAGAGTTTTCCGACTTGGCGTTATCTCTTGAGGCGCTGCTCGGATTTGGTTGGCGCATAACATCTTCTGGTTCACGATCTTTGATTGTGCCATCAGAAATTTCGTAAATAATGGGATCGAAATTTAACAACTGAGATAATTTATGTTCAATGATGATGACTGTCAGATCCCGTTTTTCACGAATTTGGTGGAGAGTTTCAAAAATATGCTGGGTTGCAAATGGGTCAAGGTTGGATGTGGGTTCATCCAGGATCAGGACATCAGGATGAAGTGCCAACAATGATGCTATTGCCACTTTTTGTTTTTCACCGCCAGATAGGGTTGATAATTCCCGCTCTTTTATTGATTCGCCTTTGACAATTGCAAGAACTTCATCAATGCGGCTATCGATTTCAGCCGGTTCCAGGCAATTATTTTCTAGTCCGAAGGCGATTTCATCCCCTGAGGTTAGGGTACAGAATTGATCTTCAGGGTTCTGTTGAACATAGGCAACACGATCACTGGCTTGATAAATGGGAAGTCCTGTCATATCAACCCCATGAATGCTGATTTTGCCAGAATAGTTTGGTTTTTCATCTTGAAATAAGAAACCTGCCAGTGCTTTTCCGAGCGTGGACTTTCCACTCCCTGATTTCCCGATAAGAACCGCGAAGGATCCAGCCTCAATCGAAAGATTGATATCATGAATCACTGGTTCTGACTCACCGGGATAGGTATAGGAAAATTGCTGAATTTCAACCATTGCCATAATTGCATTCAGTCAATGATGATTTCTAAAAATGGATAAATGAGTACGTTACCAGACATTTCAGCTAGTGCGTAGGCAATACCCTCTTCCTCAATAACGGTAAAGACTCGTAAATCATCATTGCCCTCAAATTTTGACCATTCTAGTGTCAGTGCATCATCCAATGATTTGAAGATCACAGACGTTGGATCTTCACCATCAAGATTTTGATCAATGATTTTCCATACAGGTACGCCCTGCAACTTTTTGGAACCACCGGGCAAATCGACCTGCGTGCTGTCCATGTCTGTTTTCCATTCATCTGGGTCAAAGTTGGATTTTGCGCCAGATGGGTAAACAATTGTTAACCCTTCTGAAATAATGACTGTTAAGTTGGATACGTTTCTGACCCAGGCTTTACTGCTTTCTGGTCCAACAACGTTAAAAGATGCGTCATTCCCTTTACCTTGCTTCACTAAAAGTATGTTTTCGTTCTCAGTTAACTCATCAAAGCTGATCAGGAAAGCATAACCGTCTGTTGCTTCAATAAGAAGCATATCGGCGTTTGGATGCGGGTTGGCGTGGTTGATGATTTCTGAAAGAGAGAAACCACTGTATTCGCTCATGACCCCATTGGCGTCCATTTCTCGCGTTACCGGATTACGTTCCAAGGTTTTATCAGAGTATTCATAAGGAGTCTCAACTGCACCATCAATCGTAATTGCGTCAGGACCTTGAAAACTGATTTTTAGAAAGACAAATACCAATATGGCGATCACTAAAAATCCCAGCAAGATATACCACCCGATTTTACGCCCATATAAAGGCTGTTCAGGTGCTTTAACCACACCTGCTTTTGCCAATGCATTGACCAACAGGTAAGGGAGAAATCCTGCAAAGATTATCCCAGAGATCAATGCAACGAAGAGAAGGATAAAAATTGCTGTCAGACCAAGAATATTGATCGGGATCGTTGCAAACAATTGGAAAACGAGAACATTGGATGCGGTTGCCAATCCACCTCCGACCAAATAAGGTAAGAGATGTCGTTTTTGCCTAAAGAGGAGAAACCCAAAATCAACCAGCATTCCTGCGACAAGATCAACCAACAGGATAATTACACCGTGGCTGTTGCCGCTCATAAGCTCAACAACCCCTTTAAGAATGCCAGTCAGCGTTCCAACCCCAGATTTTTTCAAAATCCCCATCGCCAACACGATCCAGATGACATGGAGACCAGCAGCCCATTGACTGCCGCCTGCAAAACCAAGTGCGGCATGGACTGCGTCACTGATTGCGTTTACATAAGTGCTGGTTACGCCTCCTAAAGCAGCTAATACAGCCATGACCAACAGATCACGTGTAGAAAAATAGAAACCTTTTGTTGTGTTGATTTGATCGGACAATGAAAAGCTCCTTTTGTTCAAAAAGGAGCACATAAAACTAATCCGATGAAAGACATCGTTTTTTGATGTATCTCCTTTCCAAACACGGGAGGCGAGAAAGTTTCCTTGCTCACCCTAACGGTCTGGAAGCCGTAGCAGAGCTTTAGGCGACCAGACTCGAAGATCTAATTATTCAATTGGTGTATATTCTAACCTATACCTCGATTAACGGTCAATGTGAGGATAATCATAATTTTGATGTGAAAAATCAACAGTTTGAGAGAAAAAACAAAGAGATGCTCGTAAACTTCAGAGCATCTCTTTATGAAATGCAGCTTGTTAGAGATTTCAGGAGATTTGATATATCAAGCTACATTGATCATCGCGAGGTTGTGAACTTAATGAGTTTGCCCCTTTTGTTGAAAGTCATCCTTGCATAATGGTGATGGGTTGTGTGATGGTTTTGATCAATTGATTTTTGAAGGGTAACAACATATCTTTCAGATTCGCGATTTCCCTTGGCTTTTGGTAAAGATCCCTGTACCGATTTGTTAACTTGCATCTGCGCATTATTGAGTCCAGGCAAATACTTTTCAACAATTTTCTTAACCTGTTTGTTGACATCTTTGGGCATACTGGTTGGATCGCTGGAGGTTTCCATTTCAGAGTCACTGATCGTTCGTACCATGGGATGTGTTTTGACCCTGAAGAGCGGTTTTGGCATCGATTGGTATCCATCATACACAGCCAGTGGATCTCCGAACAGAATAAAGGAGAGGATTGTCTTTTGGTCTTCTCCATCAAGGAAACCTTGTTGGCGTACCATTTCTTCTGCCAAATCTAATTTAGCTTGCATCAAGGAATAACCAGTGGGCTCGCCATCAAGTACTTTCTTCCAAAACGCGTCAGCCAAAAGATCGGCTGCTATCAATGGTGTGGTTACTGATCCATAAGCAATACAAGTTGATCCAATAAAAGAGGATGTACCAGAATCAACGGATTTTAATGCGATTGCGTCATCATTAAGCTTTTTAATGATATTCGCCCCATAACATGCTTCTGTGAAGATGATCTTTGGTGAGGGTGTTTTCTCGTTGAACATCTTTGGATTCAAAGCGATAGGATAATCAGGACCCTTAGAATCAGAAGAGAAATCTTTTTGTCCGTACCAGTTAGGACCATCTTTTATCCCATGAAGATTAAAATAGCCCACATTGAGTTTGGTGCCATTTTTCAGTGTCAGTGATCCAGAATCAATTGGAGGTGACAGTTTCAAATCTCTTGCGCTTCCGATGTTTTTATATACGTCCCGTGAGGCCTCTTGCCAGATCTCGGCTGAATATCCCAGGTTTGGCTTGGGCGTCACGGATTGGGTCATATTCGCTAAGAAACTTATGATCCCATTGATAAGTCCACCGATGTTGAATGGGCCTGTCTTAGCGTGTTTTGAACGTTTTTGATATTGATAGATCAGTTTCCTGATCTGTGATAAGAGCAGACCAGCATCCGATCCTGTTTCTCCGGGCAGTCGCCCTACAGGCCATTGTGGAATGAAGTAATTCTCATCAATGGTTGCATAAGGATTATCGGAAGGAACATCCAGGTCGTCATCATAAGTGGGGTTTGGAAGGTGGTGGAAGGGAATAATTTCGGGTCCGCCCACAATCAGCAGTGCACCAATCATTTCGCCTTGTTTGGCAAGCGCCTCATCAAGATCGGCGAGTGCAAGTTTGACCTGCCAGGCATCATTGGCTAAATGCGGCTTGAGACCTAATTGTGATAATGTTGTTGGATTATCAGGATAGAAGAGCATCGCACCCCAATCAGGGAGCTCCTGGATGAGTCCTACTAGCTTCGTTAACAGCTCGTCTATAACAGCGGCTGTGTTGGGTCCATAAACCGTTTCAAGCTGTTTTTTCGATGTCATCACCACGTATAAAGGGAAACGGTTGTCTGAACGCTCGAGGTCCACTTTTTTCAGTCTTTTTGCAAGCTTGGAAAAAGCTTTTTGGATCTCTTCAAAATCTTCTTTTGTTGCGTAATTCTCTTCGGATGTCTTGGACTTCCCAACTCTTGTTGGTGTTGGATTGACAGCGATCCGCTCAGGTATTGCATCCCTATTGACGAAAATTTTTTGGGTAATTTCGTCGTTTACAGTCTCAACAGGGGGTGCAGACTGTGCGGATTTGAAATCTGGGGTTTGAGTCATTCCCGATCCGAGTTGGTTCCAACCCAGATGTGAACTGACAGAGGCTGGTATCGGGAGATCAAAAAAGATGTCCATTTGATCTGGCCAAAGATCCGTAAATCGGTGTTTTTTACCCATCAGGCTGGTAATGACCTGACCTGCACTATCGTGCGCTGCGGCATAATGCAGCCTTTCAACACCTTCCGCTTCTTTTCCCTGATTGATATCAGCCAGAGCTTTAATAATGTTGACCTGAAGGCATTTTGGCCATTCCTGATAGTAGATATCAGTCAGGTTATTGAGCATTTCTTCATTATCGGATTTATAAGCGATCTTCAAATGTAAAATGGCTGGAATTGGAGACGCTGGGTTTTTTACCAGGGCTTGGTGAGTCAGGTTGATCGCTTCTTCGATGTTTCCCTGAGCGAAAGCAGTTCGTGCTTTCCACAAGGGTGTAAGCCAGGAGTCTTTGGGCTGATCCTGTCCATTTTCTTGTTTCAAGTAGTCCGTAATGGATTGATAGAATGCCCATTTTTCTTCTTTATCACAATTATTGCTCAAAGCTGCGTTAGGCTCAATGAACATTGGATCCTGGTCTACCAGCGATTCTAACAAGCTAATTGCCTGGTTGTGATTATTTAAGTGTTCCAGAGTGAGTGCCTGCAGGTATTGAACATACAAATCACCTGGGAAATTGACCAACCACATCATCGTTGCTTGCTTGATGAACTGATATTCCTTGCATAATTGAGCAGCATTTAGCACCGTCAGAAACCGGTAGCGGTCAATGGTATTCATGAAGTCTGAGGGCATTGTTTTATTTGCCATGGTTATTTCACCTCTCGCAAATTGTTGATCAGGTTGAGTGCCGTGATCACGCCAAGTTGTCGAATTATTTGGGGATCATTTGGCGCATATTTCTTGGCTTGACGAAGCATCACTTCTGCATTTGCATAGTCTTTGCATTCTTTGAGGGCCATCCCGGCAAAATAGTAAGGTCGAGGGTCCGAGCCATCTGCCATTGTACCTTTTTGGAAGATCTTGATCGCTTCTTCCAGATCCCGCCGCTCTTGATAAGCTTTACCTAATTCAATATAGGCTTCAACCAGACCAGGATCGTGGGTGATTGCATTGGATAAATGAGCAATTGCTTGGTCAAGTTGACCTTTTTTCCTTTGAAGCCGGCCGAGCATGAGATGGACTTCTGCTTGTTCTGGAATGATCCTCAAAATTGTTTGTGCTGTTTCTTGAGCCTCATCCAACCGATTAGCTTGAATCAACCAATCCGTCAATAAGGTCAGTATTTCAGGATTGTTAGGATTGTTATGGGCTAAATCAATTAATTCTGGGAGAGCTGCGTCAACGCCATCTCTTGTTTTTTGAATTTTTATCTTTTCAAGCGTGAGCGATACTTTCCCAGGATTGTTTTCAATGGCTTTTGTCACTGATTCAAGTGCCTGATCAAATTTACCTTGTTCAGCCTGTGATTTTGCCAAAAGGACCAGTGCAGTTTCATCATTTTGCTTATTATTTAGGATTTCTGAGGCTTTTACTTCTGCTTCTTTATATTGTTTCTGATCGATCAGAAGCTTGACTTCCTTAGCGGCTATTGATAAATCATGAGGAGCCAATTTGCTTGCTGTTCGCATGTTATTGATTGCTTCGCTTACCTGTCCCATTCGGCGGTTGATATCAGCCATTTTAACCCAGATGCCGGGATTTTCTGATTGATATGAAGCACTCTTCTCAAGATCATTTTTTGCGCGAACGAGGTCATTGCTCTGCAGTTTGATTTCTGCACTTTTTTCCCATAGAACCGCATCATCAGGTTCGTAACGAATTGCATGCGAAATATGTTGACTGGCTTTTTCGAGGTCTCCCATTCTTGTTAAAAAGTCGCTCGCCATTGCATGCCAACCTGGTTCATCAGGCCAAAAACCCAAGGCTGTTTCAATCGAATTCAAGGCGATTTCGATATCCTTCTTTGAAAGTTTCGCCAGCAAAGCATGGGAAATTGGGTCAGATGTGTCAATGTGGAGGGCTTTTTCGATATAGGAAAATCCGTCCTTTTTCTTATTTCTTAGGGCAAAAACGCCATATGCTTGCAGCACACGGATTTCATCTGGAAAGGCATCTGCAATCTTATGAGCAAATGCTCCGTCGTCTGTTCCGAGGATAACAGCAGCTGCTTCATCAGGATTTGTTAGACAGGCATCTGCACTTAGGCTCAGAGGCCAGCTTCCTGTGAAGGCAGAAACGGTTCGAGCTTTCATGCACATGAACGCTTCCTGCGAGAAATAATCAGTTAGTCCTTCAATCATTTCCTGGGCTTTCGCGTGGTTTTCATCTGAGATGATCGACCTGCCTGGGGCATGATTTACCAACGAAATTTCTTCTGCGATTTGCTGGCTTTCAGCCGCTCCTGTAAGGTTCAAAACATAGCGCCAATTGATTAGGGGTTGATTATCGATTTTGTTCAATGCAAGTTGATGGTAATCGAGGGCTTTTTGATAGAGACCGATCCTTGCAGAGGCTTCTGCAAGACTGTTGAGGGTCATGACCTCTCTGAACAGAACTTCTAGGGCATATGATGGATGTTTTGCAAAATTCTCCTGGTATGCTTGTTCAGCCTTTGAAAGATATAATTTCGCATCTTCAAATTTTGACTGGTTAGCGGAAATTAAGGCGTAAATGGCATAACCTCGAGCGTTCATCCGTTCAAATTCTTTAAGGTTTTGTTCCAACAACCGTGCCTTTTCATGATCCTCCTTGATCAATGCGATTTCTGTATGTGTACACAATAGATCAAGATAATCAGGGTTAAATTTCTGATCACGAAGCGCTACAGAGTCTTGATCGCCACCAACCTCAAGGGCTTGGTCGAAATCGAGGCCGGTATAATATGCTTCACATAATGCTTTCTCAAATTTTGAGTTGTGTGGTTCAAGGATATGGGCTTGGTGAAGGAATGACTGTGCCTCGACAATATTCCCCAAAACCCTGTGTAAAAAGCCGCTTCTATAAAGATAGCCGGTGAGTGTCAGATCATATTTGTAAAGCAATGGTGATTGAGGGCTTTCATCAATTGTTGCTGAGGATTGCCCAAATGTACCTTCATAATGATCTTTGATCAAATTAAGGCTGTTCATTGCGTGGGAATATTGTCCAAGACTGCAAAGTACATCCGATTTCAGGAGAACAAGCTGGGGATATTGACGTTGGATGCTTTCCTCTACATTGAGGATATCCAGTGCTCTTTTTCGTTCATCGAGAAGTGAGTAAATCACTGCCAGATCCATCAAAGAGGTAGGATCGAATTGTTCAGATACATGGATAGATTTTTCCAGGGCGTTGGCTGCAAGGCTAAACTCATTTAAGTGAACGAATAGATAAGCTGCTTGCTGCAAATCTTTGGAACCAGAAAAGGAATCGGATAACAGATCAACAAGCGTTGTCTTTGCTTCTTCATTTGAATCCATCAAGACATAAGTCTTTGCAAGCCAGAGTTTAAGTTCTGACCGATGGGGTGTAATTTGGAGGGCTTCGTTAAGGGCTTTAACGGCCTCTTCGGGGTCATTGGATTTTGTCTTGAAGTCTGCATACCATAAGATATTTTCGATATCTTGGGGGGCAAGTTTGAGGGCAAATTTTGCAGTTTCGTGAGCTTTTCCATCCAGATCCGCTTTATGGCAGGCGGTAGCAAGTGCATGTAAGACTAATAAATTCTCGGGTTGTTTGGTTGCAGCATCTTGTAGGGCTGCCAATCCAATTTCAATATCGCCCAATTCGATTGCTGCTTGTCCTAAACCGTAAGGTAAACGCCAGTTTTGAAGGACTGATTTTTCACTATTGCCTTCCTCTGAAAGTTTTTGGTAGGAACCCAATGCCTTTTCATGATCACCTCTTAACCGATCGATATCAGCAAGGTGTAATCGGATTTGATGGTGGGTTGGGAAAATCTGATTGGATTTCCTAAGAAGATTCTCAAGCCTATCGAGATCAGGTTCAATCAATTGATCGCTATACTTTTCGACACGTTCCAAAACCAATTCGCTGGTCAAAAGGACCGCTTCGAGATCTTCAGGGCGTAATTCAGCTGCTTTGAAGAGAATGGGTTCGGCTTTTACATTATCTTTCATTGCCAAAAGGACTTGCCCTGTTAATTTTGCAAAATCAGGGCTGACATCATCATGGTCCACTGAAGGTTCAAGCAGCAGCCATGATTTTTCGAATTGACCCAATTGATAATAGGATTTGGCAAGGAAATAAATACCCTCTTTATTTATTGGATCAAGTTCATTTGCTCGTTTGAGGTGGGTCATGGCATCAGATGGTGCCTGCCTTTGCAGGTGAGCGATCCCGATTGCCCGTAATAGTTTTGGTTCATTTGGAACCGCCAGGTTACCTTTGTTGAGGATTTCAAAGGCTCGATCTGTTTGCCCACTTTTATCCCAAAGTTTAGCCAAAGTCAGCCAGGTATCAGGCTCGTCAGGGATCATGTCAACAACTTGTTCCATGTGCTGGATTGCTTTGACATTGTCACCTTTTTGCATGTATCCTTCACCGAGTAGAACCAGCGCTTTGGTATTTTGTGTTTCTTGTTTCAGGATGTTCTGGCAAATAGATATAGCCATGTCAATCCGGTCTGTTCGGAGCGCTGACTCAGCAAATCTTTCCAGGTCTTTGATATCATAGGACGATTCTGACTTGATCAGGTTTTGGAGAATTGTGAATGCTTCACCCCAACGCTCAGAAATGCTTAAAAGACGTGCCAGATCTCGTTTGTGAGCCACTTGATCAGGCTCGAAACGTTCTAAGTAAGAGGTGATCTCAATTGCTCGGTTGATATTCAGGGATTTCTCAAAGATATCCCGGCAAAGAGTTAATATTCGGGGATTGTTATAATTCGATTCGATGATTGGGGCTATCCAGGTTGGCTTCTGGTTTGGAATGACTTGTTTTTTGAAGGTGGTTAAGAAATCCTCTGTAAAATCAAAATTTGTTTGGTATGGCTGAAAAATTGTTTCCTTCAAGTGCATGACGCCAGATTGAAGTTTTTGATTTTCCCATCCCGTTAACTTGAGAGGTTCTTTAGGGTTCAAGTTTGTTTCAATCATCGCTTGAAGCAGTTGTCTCTCACTTGATTCAGGCAGTTGTGCCAGCTCTTGTTGGGCTTCTTCGAAGTTTTTTGCCCGGATCAGAGATCTGATAAAGAAAATCCGTGCTTGTTCTGAATTCGGTATGGATTCAATGAGTTGCATCCATTTAGCAGGAGGTGTTTGTTGGTGTTGGGCAACGAGGGTTTTGAAACACGCCTGGGATTCCAGAATATTCAACAGTTTGTTCGATTTCTCGTAGGTCGCTGCTGCTTTTTCATCGTTATTGCTGTAGTGATAAAATGCTGCCAGCTTATTAACATCTTCTGGTAGGGTGTATCGAACTTGTTTATCCAATGGATCTAATTCATCAGAAGTACTGATTTGTTCGAGTTCAGAGAAAATATTGGAAAAGTAATCAACATTCTTCTTGGTTTGGATCAAACTTTTAGCCAGTTTCTCGGCAAGTTCTTTTCGATTAAATGTTTCAAGCCATCTTAAGCATTCTAATTGGAGATCAATCGAAAGGTTTTGTGCAAAAGAAAAAAGCTGATCCAGAATCTTTGGCTGATCTATTGGATTAGAGAGAAGCGTGTGGACATAGATTGGAACAGCGATCAAGCCAAAGGGTCCTGATTTTGGCTTTGTGAATTCGCTTAAGAAATGATCAAAATCAGTACAGTAATCATATAAACAAGCAATGGGTGTCCGCCAGATTTGGAAGTTTTTCTCAATAGCCGGCTGGCTTCGTTTGATCAAGATTTCCGATGAAATATCTTTCCAATTGCCTTTGCTTACTCTGTGTTCACGCAAAGCAATTGCGATCAATCCAGCTGATAGGAGATTCGCCGGCGGAAGACCTGTATTAAGCGTCGATTCCAGAGTTTTTACTGCCTGCAAACGCAATTCATCAGGCAAAGGTGACCCACTTTGAATGAATTCATCGATTTGGACATCAACTGTTTCCTGGATGAGCCAGGAAGCCAATTTGCCCGGCGAGAATCTTGCCACATCAGATGGTAAATCTTGAAAAAAGAGAAGACTTTTCTCTTCTTCCCTGATGAATTGCCAAACAAGGGGATCTTGCTGAAGGCTTTGAAGCAGGATCTTCCCTTCAGTTGGAGAAAATCGTTCTCGGATGAGATCGAGTACAGATTCGATGGACATCGTAATATTCCGTTCTCTATTTTGTTGATTAGGGGGTAAAGCCAAGGTTCCTTGAAATGAAATAGGCTGTGGTAAGCAGGATGACCCCAAGGAACACGAGGAAAACACCAATACCTGTGTTGGTTTTAGCCAATTCATGGAGTGCATTGATCAATGATGATGCATTTCCGACCAAGCCAGAAAGGTTTTCAGCGATCCCTTTTTCTGCCAGTTGAGTTGTCTGGTTGGCGATCGTTTGAATGTCTTTACGAAAAGCCTGACGGGTGAGGATCACAATACTGATGATCATGACGATCAAGCCTAATCCAAATAGAACCGATGCCATCACGATCTGAAAATTATAAGCGTTTGAAAACATAAAAACACCTCCTGATAATTATCTCTGGAGGTGTTAATGCAAGTTGTGTGCCAAATCAGGGATAAGCGAACCCCAAAGCTTAAGATGTATAATTTTGTGTGATATCCAAAGGCAGGTGGTGGAGGTCAATGGCTGGATCATCGCAAAAGATGATCGCGCGTTCGAGTGTATTTCGTAATTCGCGAATATTTCCAGGCCAGTCATATGCCATCAGCGCATCCATTGCCCTCGGGGTGATATCCTGGATGTTTGAACCAATCGCCATATTACTTAGTCGTAAGAGCATTCCGACAAGTTCAGGAATGTCCTCCTTGCGATCACGAAGAGGGGGAACATCCAGATCAACGACCTTCAAACGGTAATACAGGTCTTCTCGAAAATCGCCATTTTTGATCATCAATTTAAGATTCTGGTTTGACGCGGCGATGATCTGGACATCAACTCGAATAAGGGTTGTGCCGCCCACGCGTCGAAATGCGCGCTCTTCAATTGCACGTAATAATTTCGCCTGCATATCTAATGGCATGGATGAAATTTCATCAAGAAACAGAATGCCGCCATCAGCAACTTCCATCAAACCGTTCTTACGTTTATTGGATGCCCCTGTGAATGCATTGGCTTCATGTCCAAACAGCTCGGATTCTAGAAGCGTGTTTGCTATCGCAGCACAGTTGACCGCGATAAATGGCTTGTCCTGTCGGGGACCTACCTGGTGAATATAAGATGCCATTACCTCTTTGCCAGTACCCGATTCTCCTGTTATAAGCACGGATACGGACGCCTCCGCAGCACGTTGGGCTAGATCGATCATGATCTTCATCCGTGGATGCTTACCGACGACAAATTTTGATGTAGAAGTATGCGAACTGCGCAGATGCTCCAATTCACGGCGCATCGCCACCAGGTTTTCTGCTCGTTCTATTGATTTCTTGAGTGTTTTTATATCAATTGGTTTTGTGATGAAATCAAGTGCACCTTTTTTCATTGCTTCAACAGCGTAATCAATCTGACCGTGGGCTGTAATCACGATGAATTTTGGTTGGGTCGCCATCTGAACGACCTCATCAAGAAGAGAAAGGCCGTTGCCATCCGGAAGCAGGATATCTAAAACACAAATATCTGCTTTATCCATTTCAAGGAACCCGCGTGCTTCCCTGAGTGTGCCGGCTTCAAGGACTTCTTTTCCATCTTTACGCAAACTATTGGCTATGGCTTGACGAGCAGTATCTACATCATCGACGACTAAAATTGTTGCACTCATAAATTGGCGAGCCCTTTCTTTTTGGTAAGAAAGATCCTAAAAATGGTACCACCGGCAAAACTATCCACTTCAATTTTACCTTTGTGGGCATTGATGATCCGCTGTGTGATGGCTAAGCCAAGCCCAGTGCCCCTGTTGGACCCCGTTACGAAGGGTTTGAACATATGGGCTTTGATTTCATCAGGGATACCGTGCCCTGTATCTGTGATCGTGATTTCCAGAAAGTGACGGTCTTCTTGATGTTCTGTTTCTGAAATTTTGATACTTAGGGAGCCGCCTTTTTCACTCATTGCATTGACCGAATTGCTGATCAGGTTTGTGAAGACCTGTTCCAATGCTCTCGGGTCCCCTTCAACGAGCGGGAATTCCAGATCAGTTTCAAAATAGGGCGTAATGTTTAAACGCAATAATCGCGGACGCCATCGTTCCAGAATACCCGGCAGCATCACACCCAGATCAACCTGTGACATGTGGTATTCGAGCGGTTTAGCAAAGGAAAGCACACTTTCCATCAAATAAAGCAGTTTATTGCACTCATCCCGCATATTTTCGATCCACTTCAGGTTCTCTTCATCACCCTCTAAATTTTCTTCCATAACCTGAAGTGTCAGCATGATAGCATTGATCGGATTACGGACTTCATGCGCAAATATTGCAGTCACTTCTCCAAGGATTGCACGCGCCTCAAGTTGACTCTGTGCTGCCTGACTTTGTTCTTGCTGGCTAAGATCACGGATCAGGATAATTATCGCCTGTACCTGTCCATTCCTCAAAACCGGGGACATCATAACCTTGGCAGGGAAGGATTTACCATTTCTGTGATGCAGGGTCAACTCACCGCCTGTGAGTGTTGGAATGCCCTGTTGTGCGGATGCGATTGCAGATCTTAATGAATCTGAGCCGATCAGGATTGTATCAATATGCTGGCGAAGAACCTCAATATTGGCATAACCAAGAATGGTCTCTGTTGCCGGGTTGATCTCAGCAATTGTCAAATCTGGTGATAGGATGATCACACCCTCGGTGAGGTTGTTGATGATTTCACTCTGGATTCGGACGACCTGTTTGACTTTATTGACCAGATTCTTCAGGTTGTTGATCGCAGTTTGATTTTCCATCAAAACAGAGATATAGGCAGCAATCAGCTTTGCCAATGGCATCGTGATCGGGGTGATATCGTCTGTCTTACTGCCCGCGATCAATACACCGAATTTTGCACTTTCTTCTCCAAGGGGGACGATCACCAAAAAAGAATAACCTGCATTCGCTGCGATCTTATGAATGAGATTTTTTGGGGTTTCCTCAGCTACCCAAATAGAGGGCAATTGACTATCGGTGAATTCCTCATTAGCAAAGATCAGCGGAAAATCACGTTCATCTTTATTCCCAAAGGACACAAATTGAATCAACTGAGGTTTGGTAAGGCTGGCTTTGTATATTGTGACTAAATCTGCGTTTATGATTTGTGCTGTTTCATCAAGGACACTTTGAAGCAGCGAAATCCCCTCGCCAGTTTGGCGTTGTTCCAGGATATAGCGGAGGTTTTCTAGCAAGATTGCCTGTTCAGCAAAGATTTCTTTCTTGGTAGGCTTGATCTCTTCGGGTTTAAGAACGATCAACAGTTTATCATTGGATTGGGTAAGGGGGAATATCCGAATCATTACAGGAATTTCAGGTTGCTTTTTATGTCTCAGGAATACCTGTTGATTATGCCCAGTGATTGGATCAGTGTCAGTAATTTCCGGTATGAGTGATTCGAGCGGTTGACCTATAAAATCCAACTCCCCCAGATTTGTTATTAGATAAAGGGGGTTATTGGCGAATAGTATTGCATTTGACCCGCGATGATATATCACCGCAGGATCAGGTATAAGATTTAGCAAAGTGAGAAAACTTTGTATGCCTTCATCCCTGGAAAATTCAAAGTCATACAGGCTTGGTGGTATGTTATCGTTCAAATTTTACTCAAGTCGTCGCAAATTTCTCAATTCGTCTCATATGTGCCGGTAAAATACCTTCCATTGCTCTGTATTTTGCAATTGTTCTCCGAGCAACATAAATGCCATGGCGCTCCAACGTTTCACGAATCTCGGTGTCATTCAGTGCGTGTTTTTCATCTTCAACGATCTTCCGCAAGATAGCCCTGACGGACAGACTCCGGTCAAAAAAGGTGGACATTGGGATGATCTTTCTATTGGGAAGTTGAACAGTCTTATTCGCTACGGCTCTTGAAATGGTTGATTCATGAACGTCCAATTCTTCCGCAATTTGAGCCCTTGTTAATGGCTCAAGATGCATCTCGCCTTGAATTATAAATGATTTCTGAATGGACACCAGTTTTTCCATCAGTTGACGCATCGTGTTATTTCTTTGTTGAATGCATTTGATCAATAATGAAGCTTTATCCAAATCTTTTTTCCACTCTTCCTGGTTTTCGCCTGCCTGTTCTTTGAGTGCTTTTTTGAAAAGTGGGTTGATTCGCAAGGTACCTCTTGATGGCGTGATGATCTCCACAACCAGGGGGTTACCCGGTTTATTGTTCAAGTAAGTAATCAGAATATCGGGATGATGAAATACTTCAGGGTTATTCTCATCAGGCTGCCTGAAATTACCCCAATTTGCCCTTGCAGGGAACGGATTTAGATTGTCACTGATAAATTGGGCAACCAGTTTGATCTTTTGAACGGTCGTACCCAATTGTTTTGCTGCTTCTGCATATTGGCGTTTCGAAAGAAGATCGAATGCCTCGGAGATTGCTCTTCTGACAAATTCAGGGACTTTCGAGGTGTTGGATAAGTAATCAACCTGGGTAAGCAAGGCTTCTTTTACATTTCGCGCAGAAACACCCAATGGATCACATCTTTGGATCTTCTTCAGGACTTCTTCAACCTTGCTGGGTGCCACATGATGAAAGCGGCAAATATCACGGATGTCGATGGCTAAAAGCCCATCCTCATCAAGATTTGTCAGGATCATTGCTGCGATCTCACGTTCATCCTTTTCCAATTCCGGTGCAACTTGTCTCAGGACATAGGTCGGCAAGTCTTCGTTTGCAGAGGAAAAAGGATCCTCTGGGAGGTCATCAGAATAGGAGGAATTCTTTCCATTATAGATGTAAAAATCATCCCGAGGAGAGATGAATACAATGGTATCATCGGGGTTTTGCGTTTTTGGTTGACTGCAAATGGGGCAGGGACCTGTCGGAGGTAATCTCCTTCCGCACATCGGGCAGCGGCGTTCACGCACCAATTCCAATGCGGGATTGTTAGAAAGTTCAACATCAATGGTTTGCAGCAATTCAGTTGATGTCATAAAGAGCAAAGACATCGTTTGTGCGATATGAGCGGATGTCATTGGACTTTGTGTTTGATGCTGTCCTTGAAGATGATTGAGTTCCATTATTACTTCTCCGATTATGACCTATTATAAATGGCTTTCGAATAAGTTGCAAGATGTGTGCCACGCATGCTTAATGGTTTTGGGATGATCATCATTGGTGGTAAAATGCACCTGATCAGGATACAAAGGAACGAATATGAAATTGAAAGTGATTGGCGGCGGTCTGGCTGGTTCAGAAGCTGCCTGGCAAGCGGCGCAAAGGGGCATCGATGTCGAACTCTACGAGATGCGACCTGGGCAATCAACGGGTGCCCATGGAACTGCCAATTTGGCTGAGCTTGTCTGTTCTAATTCGCTAGGATCGAATCTTGTCAATCGGGCATCCGGTCTGTTAAAAGCGGAACTACGCTTGATGGGGTCACTGTTGATCGAATGTGCAGATCAATGTTCTTTACCGGCAGGGGGAGCATTGGCTGTTGACCGCGACCTTTTTTCATCTTGTGTTCAATCAAGTATTGAAAAACATCCTCGTATTCATATCATCCGTGAGGAGGTCACTGCACTACCTGAGCCACCGGCTGTCATTGCAACAGGTCCACTAACTTCTCAAAGCTTTTCTGATGAATTAAAACATCTATCAGGTGAGGAACACCTCTTTTTTTACGATGCGATTGCGCCAATTGTGTCTTCTGACTCAATCAATATGGATATTGCCTTTCGTGCAAACCGGTACGACCGTGGAGAGATTGAAGAGGGAGATTACATCAACTGCCCGTTGGACAAAACGGCTTATGATCAATTAAGAGCGGCATTATTATCTGCTGACCGGATTCCCCTTAAGCCGTTTGAAAAAGATCTTCATAAGGGGGTTGATGCAGGTGAGGGTGTCTTTTTTCAGGGATGTCAACCGGTTGAAGTGATCGCAAGTCTGGGAGAACGAGCGTTGGCATTTGGACCTTTACGTCCCGTTGGTTTGACCGATCCAAAGACAGGTCGCTGGCCTTATGCAGTTGTTCAGCTCAGGCAAGATAACCTCGCTGGTGATTTATATAATATGGTTGGTTTCCAGACAAATTTACGCTATCCAGAGCAAGAAAGGGTTTTTCGCTTAATTCCTGGGTTGGAAAATGCAAAATTTGAACGTTACGGTCATATGCATCGAAACATTTTTATGACCTCGCCGAAATTATTACAAGATAATCTCGAATTTCGCGATCATCCTGGCATATTTTTGGCAGGTCAACTGGCGGGAATTGAAGGATATGCTGGAAATATCGCCTCCGGATTAATTGCGGGGGTTAATGCTGCCCGGTTTATCCAACAGGTTCCTGCAGTTGTGTTCCCTAACACAACGATGACAGGTGCATTGATGCATTACATCACGCATGCTGATGTTAAGGGATTTCAACCTATGAAAGCTATTTTTGGACTTTTACCACCACCCGCGGACGGTAAAAGACGCACCAAGCGTGATCGCTATGAATTTTATGCACTGCGTGCTCTTCAGGATCTGAACCAGTTTCTGGAACAAGTGAATATTACGTTATGAGTTTCAAAAATTTTCATTTGTTTAGCATTTATCATCATAATGATGTGTAGTGGGTGTTATAATTAGCGCAAATTAGATAGATCTAACACGAGGTTCACTTTTTAATGGAAATTAAGCCCGCACAAAGAATTGCTCAGGTAAAACCTTATTTTTTTGCTGACCTTGATAAAACCATTGCCAGCTTGAAAAAGTCAGGGATGGATGTGATTCGCCTTGACATCGGATCACCAGATTTACCGCCTGCGGATTTTATTATCACTGCTTTGAATGAAGCTGCTAAGCTGCCTGATATGCATGGCTATGGTCAATCAGGTGGTTCAGCAAGTTTACGGAAAGCATTTTCGTTGTATTATAAGAATCGATTTAACCTTGATTTGGATCCGGACAAAGAAATTTTAGGTCTGATTGGCTCCAAAGAAGGTTTGTTTAACCTCAGCCAGGTATTGTTGGATCCCGGAGATTTAGCCCTGATCCCCGATCCTTATTACCCGGTGTATGATGTGGGGGCAAGGATTGCGATGGGGGAGACCTATCCTATGCCGCTGCTTGCTGAAAATGGCTTCTTGCCTGATTTTGAGAAAATTCCAGAAGAAATTGCTGATCGTGCAAAATTAATGTGGCTGAATTACCCCAATAATCCAACTGGTGCGATCGCTCCGTATTCGTTTTTTGAAGAAGTTGTGGATTTTGCGCACGAGCATAATATTGTGATCGCCCATGATGCCCCTTATGTTGATGTGTGTTTTGATAATTACAATCCGCCGAGTTTCTTAGAAGTTCCTGGCGCAATTGAAGTTGGTGTTGAATTCAATTCCCTATCGAAAACTTACAATATGGCAGGTTGGCGTGTTGGTGTCGCTGCTGGCAATCCTGAAATTATTCGCCTCTTGCGTACCTACAAAAGTCAGCTTGATTCGTCCCATTTTAAGCCGATTATGGTCGCAGCCGAAGCAGCCTTATTAGGAGATCAATCCTGGTTACGCGAGAGAAATCTGGTCTATCAGCATCGTCGGGATATCATTGTTGAGACGCTATTGAAACTTGGCTTTCATCTTGAAATACCAAAAGCCTCAATTTACGTGTGGGCTCATATTCCCGAAAAATGGCAGGACAGCATTGAGTTTTGCCGGTTGTTGTTGGATGAGGCAGGTGTCAGCATTACACCTGGGGTTGTTTATGGGAATTCTGGTGAAGGATTTATCAGGATCTCGCTTGTCACACCAGAAGAACGCCTATCCGAAGCCATGGTACGTCTTGACAATTGGATGAAGGAGAAAGTCTAAATCCCCTATGGTAAAAGAAAAACTAATAAAAACGGAATCACCACAGGAGAAAGCTCTCCTGGTGGGTGTGAGCCTATTCGGTCAGGATGACCTTCTGTCGTTGGACGATTCCCTGGCTGAGCTTGAGCTTTTGGCAGATACAGCAGGCGTTGAAGTCCTTGGCATTGTTACCCAGAACCTCGATCACCCAAATCCAAAAACATTTATCGGCTCAGGCAAAGTGGAGGAGGTCAAGACTTTGGCTGACGCTCTTGAAGCAGACATGGTCATCATCGATAATGTGCTTTCGCCAAGACATCAAAGGGAATTGGAAAAGGCGTTTGGGGAATCGCTGCGTGTCATTGACCGGACTGCCTTGATCCTGGATATATTTGCCCAACACGCCCAAACAAGGGAAGGCAGCCTCCAGGTGGAGTTGGCTCAGTATGAGTATCGTCTCCCCAGGTTGACACGAGCCTGGACTCACCTTGCACGGCAAGCTGGCGGCGGCGGTGGACGGGCAGGCGGTGTGGGCGGCGTCGGATTGAGAGGCCCTGGCGAAACCCAATTGGAAGTTGACCGACGGATGATTGGCAAACGAATAGAGTTCTTGAAAGGAGAACTGGAAAAAGTCCGAGCACATCGGATGCTGTATCGCAATCGGCGGAAGAAATCACGGATACCTGTCATCGCTCTTGTTGGTTATACCAATGCTGGTAAATCAACTTTAATAAATCGGCTTTCATCCGCAGATGTTTATGTCGCAGATCAGTTGTTTGCAACCCTTGACCCAACCACCCGACGCGTGGAGCTGCCTGCCGGACAGACGGTTCTCTTTACAGATACCGTGGGCTTTATACAAAAATTGCCGACTGAATTAGTTGCGGCGTTTCGAGCCACGTTGGAAGAGATTGCAGAAGCAGATGTTTTGCTGCATGTGGTGGATATCAATCATCCGAATGCCGGTGCGCAGGTGAAATCTGTTCAGGAAACCCTGGTTGAAATTGGGGCTGGGAACATCCCAATGATCACCGCATTAAATAAGATTGATCTACTAAATGATCCCGATTCGGCAATATCCATATTGGAGAAGTATCCAAATACTTATCCGGTTTCCGCAATCACAGGCGTTGGAATGGAAGTTTTGTTGAGCGCGATAGAGAAGGAACTGTTTGAAGCCTACGTAGATGTGCATGTACTAATCCCCTTTGATAAAGGCAGCTTGATCTCAGTTTTTCATGAATCCGGCAAGGTACGAGAAATGTCTGGTAACGATCAAGGTACTGAGATCTTCGGATTGATCCCGAGAAGACTTCAATCACAATTTGAACTTTATTTGCTTGATGTAGATCCGGTTGAAGACGATTTGGAACAAGATTGATCAATAAAATAAAAAAGCTGGGTTGCCCAACCCAGCTTTAATGTTAATTAGAATCTCGAATTATTCTCTTTCAGTGACATCCAGGATTTCGCGACCCTGATAGTGACCGCAATTGGGGCAAACACGATGCGGAAGTCTTGTTTCGCCGCAATTTGAGCAAATCACAAAATTGCGAGCTTTTAATGCGTCATTAGCTCGTCGGCGATCTCTTCGTCCTGATGAAGTTCTTCTTTTTGGAAGGGGTGTCATATCAAACTCCTTAGCTTTCTCTTACAATGCAATAATAACTCGAGGATTATACCGGTTTCCAAATAAAGCGTCAAGCGAGTTTATTGGGAATGTTATTCGCGAATAAAAACGTCATGGATAATTCGCGAATAAAATTGTCAGGTTATGAACAAGAGGATAACACTGACAATGAAAGAAATTAAAAGGCTGAAGGTCATGTCGATGCTCGAAGAGAAGC
>Ga0209723_1001723_pt1 | contig 32570 bp, 29 predicted proteins | sample BiotimSIPDNA_2_FD_185750 | JGI IMG/M metagenome (GOLD analysis project Ga0209723, IMG submission 185750) | Anaerobic biogas reactor microbial communites from Washington, USA - Biogas_R2 time_0 SIP DNA (SPAdes) (version 2) | ecosystem: Engineered > Bioreactor > Anaerobic > Unclassified | place... | reverse complement strand
TGATCTTCACGCGCATTTGGTATAGCAAATTTTCTACCTGTTCGGGCAGCTCACCAAATCGGTCTGTAAACTCGATGGCTGTGGCAGTTAGCTCTGCCTCATCCCGAATATTAGCAATCCTGCGGTATAGGTTTAGGCGCAGGGCTTGGTCAGGGATGTAATCTGTGGGCAGGCCGGAAGAAATGGGCAGTTCTACGTTTACCGGCAGGCTGGGGATTTCCGCGGCTGGGATGCTCGAGACTGGCTCGACCGCCATGCCAGAGGCTTTGCGCAGTTCTTTAATTGCCTGGGCAAGCAGCTTGGTATAGAGGTTAAACCCTACCGAGGCAATGTAACCAGATTGGCGAGTCCCCAGCAGTTCGCCTGCCCCGCGCATTTCTAGGTCACGCATGGCAATCGCATAACCCGATCCAAGCTGGGTATGCTCAGCCAACACCTCCAGCCGCTCCTGCCCGTCAATCGTGCTGGGTCTGCGGCTGTCCCTGAAGAGATAAGCATAAGCACGCTGTGCACCCCTGCCAACCCGTCCGCGTAGCTGGTAAAGCTGCGCCAGGCCAAACGTATCAGCCCGGTCGATAATTAAGGTGTTCGCGTTGGGGATATCCAAACCTGATTCAATAATCGAGGTGCACAGTAAAACGTCAACCTCACCCCTAGAGAATTCATGCATCACCTCGGCCAGTTGATCTTCTGGCATCTGCCCGTGGCCAATGCCAATCTTGGCTTCTGGTACCAGGTTGCTTAGGTGATGATAGATGGCCGGGATGGTCTGGACGCGGTTGTGCACGAAAAAGATCTGTCCGCCGCGGTCTAACTCGCGGATGATTGCTTCGCGCACCAGCTTGGGCTCGTAGGGGCCAATGTGGGTGACAATCGGCAGCCTTTCTTCGGGTGGGGTGTTGATGTTCGAGATATCCCTTGCCCCAGTCAGAGCCATGTAAAGCGTGCGCGGGATGGGCGTTGCCGTCAGGGTTAGTACGTCTACAGATGCGCGCATCTTCTTCAGGTGTTCTTTGTGGGTCACACCAAAGCGCTGTTCCTCATCTATAATGACCAGCCCCAAGTCCTTAAATGCCACGTCAGACGAAATCAGGCGGTGGGTGCCGATGACGATATCCACCTGATTTTTGGAAAGTTTCTTAATAATATCTGATTGTTCTTTGGGTTTGCGGAAACGCGAAAGCATTTCAACCTGCACGGGGTAAGCAGCCAGTCGTTCTTGGAAGGTATCGTAGTGCTGCTGGGCTAAAACGGTTGTAGGCACCAAAACAGCCACTTGTTTACCGTCCATAACGGCCTTGAATGCAGCCCGCAGGGCAACCTCAGTCTTGCCATAGCCGACATCCCCGCAGAGCAGGCGGTCCATCGGGCGCTTGGATTCCATATCAGCTTTCACGTGTTGAATAGCGGTCAATTGATCCTGTGTCTCGATATAAGGGAAACTGGCTTCCAGCTCTTTCTGCCAGGCAGTATCTGGGCTAAAGGCGTAGCCATCTGCAAGCTGCCGTTTGGCATACAGCTCAAGCAGGTCAGTAGCCACTTCCTGGACAGCATGCCTGACTTTTTGCTTCGTCAGCTGCCACTCGCTGCCGCCCAGCCGGCTGAAGCTTGGTGCCCCACCCTCCCCGCCAATGTACTTGGTAATGCGGTCTGCCTGGTGTATAGGTACGTAGAGCAGGTCGTTATCCTTGTATTCAATACACAAGTATTCACGCTCAATATTATCTAAAACGGGTTTGATTAAACCTACGAACTTGCCGATTCCATGGTCAACATGTACAACCCAGTTGCCTGGCTCCAGGTCGCCATAAAAGGCTTCTGGTGATTCGGCAACGCGCTGAAATTTTCGCCGCGGTTGTGGGCGTCCCCAGCCAAAGACTTCACTGTCCGTCAGCAACTGATGCTGTGTTTGACCTGGTTTGTTTAAAATCCATCCACCAGAAAGTGAGCCCTCGATAAAAACCTGGTCCAAAAAGTCAAAATCCTCAAGCGGGTGGCTTTCTTTCCATAACTCGCGCAGCCTAGACGCCTGCCTCGAAACGACAGACCAGGACACACCCTTTCTATGAATGGCATGGAGATGGGCGGTGAAATCTTTTAAACGCCCTGCAAATCGTGGAGCTGGGTCAATCGCAGAGGCTAGGCCTGGGTTATCAGGTGCATTGGTATACCCCAACTCTAAAACCTGCCGGCCGTGAAAGCCGTCTTCAATTTCAGACCAGGTAATGTAAGGCACAGCAGCATCCGGGTTGAGGTTACCCTCCTGGATTAATTCAGTCCTGCGTGCAATAGATTCTTCTTCGATGTCATTGACCGCGGCGGCAATAAATTCTTCGCCGTCCAGCATGATGAGTGATTGCTCAGGCAGGTAATCAATCAGGGATGCCGGGAAAGAATAAATCTCGGCTAACTGGTGCTCTTCTAAACCTTCAGCTAAAAAACCCTTCTTTTCTGCATCCAGGGCTAAAATTTCCCGTGCCGGGTAAATCACAACTTGCTCCAGCGGCTGAACGGTTAGCTGGGTGGCCGGATTGAAGCTGCGTAAAGTCTCGATTTCATCGCCAAAAAACTCAATCCGCACCGGCAAGTCACTGCCAGGTGACCAGATATCCAAAATGCCCCCGCGTCTTGAGATCTGCCCGGTCTGCACAACGATATTGCTGTGCTCGTAACCAATCCCAATCCACTGGCGCAGCAGTCCCTCAAACGCAATGGTCTGCCCTTTTGTAATCTTTTTAGTTTGCCTTAAAAAATCTCGCCGGGGGAGTGTTTTGGTCATGATGGCGCGAATAGGTGCAATTAGCACAGGTGCTGTTTGCTTCGTTTGCACGCCGGGCAGGTGAAAACGTGCTAACTCACTCAGCGCCTGGATGTGCTCACGCCTGGTCGAAACAGACCAGCTCAAGGGTTCATAAAAGAGGGGGTTAGGCTCTGGATAATAGAAAAGTTTTGAGTCTGGCAGCCAGAAACCAATTTCATCGAATAGGCTGAGTGCCCGGTCTGCGCGGTTGGTTAGTAACATAATCGGCAGGTTTAGATCCTCGTGGATCGCAGCCAACAGCGCTAACCTGGCAGAGCGCGGTAATCCCAAGCCAAAACGACTTACCTGAGCAAACTGGCCGGTTTCTAAGTCGGAGATAAGCTGCTCATACCCAGGTAAAGCCCTGAGATGAGCCAACAGAGATTGATTAATTTCTGATTTCTCCATTGAAAGTGTTCATAGCCCTATCCAGGCCTTCCAGGATGAATAATTTTATGGCTGCTGTCGCGGAATCTAATACTTCATCTCTTGTCGCAAGTTCGTCGTTTTTAAAATTTTGCAGGACGTAATCCGCAGGGTCCATACGGCCGGGCGGACGCCCGATGCCGATGCGCATGCGCGGGAAATCTTGGCTGCCTAATTTTTCCACGATCGATTTCATGCCTTTTTGCCCAGAGGTACCGCCCATAGGTCTGATGCGCAGGCTGCCAAAGGGGATGTCCAAGTCATCGTGAACCACCATCAGCTGATTGAGCGGAACCTTGAAGTAGCGCGAGAGGGCGCCAACAGATTCACCCGAGGCGTTCATGTAAGTTTGCGGTTTGGCTAAAATGACCCTTCGCCCTTTAAACTTACCTGTGCCGGTGATCGCTTTGAACTTGACCCGCTGCAGTGGAATGGATAATACCTGCGCCAACTGGTCAATCACCATGAACCCGATATTGTGCCGGTTTTGGCGGTATTCTGCACCAGGATTGCCCAGTCCAATGATGAGGAAAGCATTTTCTTCAGGTTTTGATAATAAGTACATCGTAATATTAAATCCTTAGTTTTTGGTGATCTACCAACCTTTAAGTTTAGCACATTCGGGGAATTGCGAGGGGGGACTTACGTGAAAAGCTGTGTGATTTCAAACCAGGATAAGCCAAAACAACCTAACCCAGTTAGGTGTTTTAACATGCCATCCTGCTTATAAATTATTGAAAATTTCGATCTAAATTCCAGAGGCGAAGGCAATGATTCCCGAAGCAATAGCGGCAATGATGCCTACAACGCACAGACACATCACGACTAAAACAACAATTAAGATCCACCAAGGGAATTTGCTCTTTTTCTCCAGGGTGTCACTTTTTGGAAAAACATCTGAAAGTTTTGGCGTTTCAGCCTGTTCTAAGGGTTCAGCGCCCCAGCGGCTTGGGTCATCGTCACTGGCTGAGGGGATATGTGCGCCCCAGCGATCCGTCTCAGGGGCTTCGGTTGGCTGTGGGGGTTGCGGTACTTCTTCTTTGCTCCATTCTTCTGCCGAGGCATTCATGAAGTCATCTTTTGGCTCAAGGTTATCGCTCATAATATCCTTTCGTTCGTGGTTAGAACTGGTTTTCATTATACATGATTAAGTAAATTGGTCTGAAAGCTTGTGAAATTTCGTGAATTTAGGCTACACTGGTATTCTTTCTCACAAATTAGCGAAATTAGATTTATAATGTAAACATTGAGTTAACAAAATCAAAATTAGAGAGGAAAAAAATGAAGAAAATAATTGATGAATTTAAAGATTTTATAATGAAAGGGAATATGCTTGACCTCGCTGTAGGTGTGGTTGTTGGCGGTGCCTTTGGGGGCATTGTAAACTCCCTGGTCAATGACATCATTATGCCGCCCATTGGCTTACTCTTGGGCAATGTTAATTTTTCTGACTTGTTTGTCCAATTGAACAAGGGCAAGGTAAACATTCCTGATGGCACAACCCTCGAAGCAGCCAAAGAGCTAGGCGCAGTGACCTGGAATTATGGAAATTTCATCTCTGTGATCATTAATTTCATAATTATTGCCCTGGCGATCTTCCTAGTTGTTCGCATGATCAACAAGATCCGTGCGCATGCAGAAGAGCTTGCCTTGAAGAAAGCAGAAGAAACCCCTGCAGAGCCTACTGAAAAAGAATGCCCCTATTGTTATACAAGCATTCCTTTGAAAGCCACCCGCTGCCCGAACTGCACCTCGAAGCTCGAAGAATAGAACCCAATTTGAGAATGTTAACCGTGCCAGGCGCACGGTTAATTTATTTAATGTTTAGTCATGTTAAAATTGCGCCATGCAAAACTATATTTATTTTGGTGATAACTTAGAAATCCTGGCTCAAATGCCTGATGCAAGCGTGGACCTGGTTTATATTGACCCACCCTTCAATACCGGCCGGAAACAAGCCAGGATGCAAATTAAAACCGAACGTTCAAGCGCGGGGGATCGGGTCGGTTTTGGCGATCAGCGCTATGAAACCACCAAGATTTCTGAAAGAGCTTACACGGATCGTTTTGATGATTATTTAGCCTTTCTCAAACCTCGGCTCCAAGAAGCTTACCGCCTCTTATCAGCACACGGCAGCCTATACTTCCATATCGATTACCGTGAAGTGCATTACTGCAAGATCTTGCTGGACCAGATTTTTAGCAGGGAGTGCTTTATTAACGAAATTATCTGGGCTTATGATTTTGGTGGTCGCCCCAAAGACCGCTGGCCTGCCAAGCACGATAACATCCTTTTTTATGTCAAGGATCCGGATTGTTATATCTTTAACCGTGATGCCATTGAGCGCATTCCCTATATGGCGCCAGGCTTAGTTGGCAAGGAGAAAGCTGCCCGCGGCAAACTGCCAACAGATACCTGGTGGCACACCATCGTGGGCACCAATAGCAAGGAAAAAACCGGCTATCCGACCCAAAAACCGGTCGGCATCCTAAAGCGAATCATTAGCGCCTCGTCAAACCCCGGAGACTTGGTGATGGATTTTTTTGCCGGCAGCGGCAGCGTGGGCGAGGTTTGTATGGCTTTAGAGAGGCGCTTTGTTTTAATCGATAATAACCCCCAGGCCATCGAGGTGATGCGCAAACGCTTTGCAAACAAGGCTTCCATCCAATGGCATAATCTTGAGCAGTTGAATCTGTGAGAAAGTCATGAGACGAGAAACATACCCTATTCTTGAGTTTGACCCAACCCCGAAGGCGATTATTGAGCCAAGTGAACACATTCTTCGGGGCGACGTACCAGAACACGCGGTCATTTGTTTTTTCGCTGAAGTGATCCAGAAAATAGTGCAGGAACACCAGGCACAGGTGATTTTTACCTCTATTTCTGAGATGGGCAAACATCCTGTTTACGAAATTAATTATGAAGGAAAACGCTTGGCCTTTTTCCACCCTGGCGTTGGTGCTGCTTTAGCTGTTGGACTTATGGAAGAAGCGATTGCCTTGGGTATTAATAAATTTGTCGCCTGCGGCGGTTGCGGCGTGCTGGATAAAGCTGTTGGCGTTGGGCACATTTTAGTGCCTGCTGCAGCTGTTCGTGATGAGGGCACTTCCTACCACTACGCAGCCCCAGCGCGTGAAATCAAGATGCCCCCCGAAGTTTTGACGGTATTAGAATCCGTCTTGCAGGCGCACCACTTACCCTTCTACCGGGTAAAAACCTGGACGACCGATGCCATTTACCGCGAGACACGCCAAAAAGCGGCTGCCCGGCTATCAGAAGGATGCCTATCCGTGGAGATGGAAACGGCTGCGTTCTTAGCGCTGGCACAATTTCGAAACGTGCGTTTCGGCCAGTACCTTTACGGCGGCGATGCTGTTTTGGAAGATGCTTGGGATGGACGTGAGTGGCATTCACGCAAGGAAATTCGCGAAAACTTGTTTTGGTTGGCTGCTGAAGCTTGTTTGCAGCTTTAATAGGAAAACAAGAAAAGCGTTAAGAGGAAAACTAAGGAGAAATAATGGAAGATTTCAAAACGACTATAGCCGAAATGCTCTCTAAGACAAGCTCAGATTGCCTTGCCTCAAACGAAGATATCCTACTGCCACGCTATGACGGCTACGCCCTCACGAATATCACCTCAACGATCTGCCGCTTATTTAACATTCCAGGGTTTGGTGAGCAGCCCTTAGCAGATTCCCTTCTCTCAAAACTGACGGGTTCCTATAAGAACATTGTGCTTTTGTTGGTAGATGCCCTAGGATTTCAATTGCTGGAAAAGTTGATGGCTTCAGGTTATGCGTCGTTCTGGCAAAACCGGGAAGCTGAAAGCGTCTATTTCCCTCTGACCAGCATTTCTCCAAGCACCACCGCTTCAGCGCTGACCACCATTTGGACAGGGGTAAGCCCGATCACCCACGGCATTATTGGTTATGAAATGTGGCATAAGGAACTGGGTATGGTTATCAATAACATCCTGCATGCTCCGATGAGCTTTTTTGGTGAAGTCGGAACGCTCAAACATGCCGGCTTTGACCCTATGCAGTTTTTAAATCGCCCGACTTTAGGCCAACACCTGATTCAGCACGGCATCTCCGCCTCAGCTTTTATGCACTACGCCATCGGCTCATCAGGTCTCTCCTCGATGCACCTCGACAAAATCGCCCTGCATGGTTACGTCAACGAATCAGATATGTGGGTGAGCATTCGCAACCTGCTCAATAATAACCCCAAAGGCCGCCATTTTGTTTATGCCTATTGGAGCATGGTCGATACACTCACACACCGCTTTGGCTTGAATGACGAGCGCATTGCGGTTGCTTTTTCAGATTTCAGCAGGATGATTGAAGAAGTATTCGTGGGAAAGCTTGCTAATAATCGTAAGGAAGACACCTTGTTAATCCTGACTGCCGACCATGGCTCTGTTTATACGCCGCGTTATGACGATTTTGATCTGCGTAATCATCCAGACCTGATGAACATGTTGCGCATCCAGCCCACTTGTGAACACCGTTTGGCGTTTCTCTACACCAAGCCTGGCATGGATCCTGATGTGCGGGCTTATTTTGCTCAAAAATGGCCAGGTAAATTCACCATCATAACTGGGATTGACGCAATTGAAAGCGGCTTATTTGGCATAGGTCCAAAGATAAGTGCAGCATCCGACCGGGTGGGTGACTTGGTGGCTATTGGTCTGGGTGATGCATACTTGTGGTGGTCGCCCAAGCCTAATGTCATGTTGGGCCGGCATGGCGGTCTGCATCCCTCCGAGATGCTGATCCCATTTTATGCATTGCCGCTCTAAAAATCAAGACAGCCACAATTAAATAAATCCTAAACTTTCTTTTGATTTACCCTTGACAAAGAACAAAATTTCTATATAATAATATATAGAACAAAAATTCTATTTAATAAAAAAGGTGGCTCATGGACAATTTAAATTACTTATCATCATCAGTTTATACGTTCCCTTCCTATGCAAGGGCAAAAACGCTTCTTCCAAGAGCAAGAAAAAACAACCAACAGGTCCTGTTGCATAAGCCTTTTACCGTTGGGATGTTAATGCAAAAGGCCGCCAATGAGTCCAAATATTCCCTGTTACTTGGGGCTGATGCTCGGTCACAGCCCGTTTTCCTGCAGATGAATAGCTGCAAAATGGGCGGGGTTTTGGTCACTTGTGGGGCTGGCTGCGGCAAAACGCATCAACTGCAGGTCATGGCTGAGTCGCTCTTGCGCTCACAAAACCTAAACCAAGCCAAGATCATTGCCGTCAGCACCAATACACAGGAATGGGCTTCGTTTAATCTATCCATAACCGAACAAAATAACCAGAAAAATATTTTAAGCTGGTATGAACCTGCTGCACAAGAGATGATTGGAGACTTAACCAGCCTGGCTGAGCAGCGCAGAGGCGGGCAGCACGCGGGACCTGCAATTTACCTGATGCTGGACGACTTGTCCGCACTTGATCAACTAGACTGGGAGAACCAGATCAACTTGCGTTGGCTTTTGGAATATGGACCGCAGTCACATATCTACCCAATAGCCACGCTTGATTCGACTAAGGTCTCAAAGATCCCGTTTTGGGTAGAGCCATTCAGTTCATTCATCTGGGGCAGCGGTTTTGATGCTTTGTCGAATTTACCCATTGATTGCCAGGCTGTGGCGAAGCAAATTACTGGCTTAGAGCCGGGTGAATTCATGACGCAATTACAGGGCGAATGGCGCTCTTATCGACTGCCCATGCTGGGAGATTGAGTATTGAGGTGATGCGATGGACTCAGGTATGCTGTGGTTTGATAATGATCCGGCTGCAGACTTGGTAACCAAGGTACAACGTGCTGCAGCATATTACCGGAAGAAATATAAGCATGACCCAAACTGCTGCTTTGTGCATCCCAGCATGTTGAAAGCACAATCTCCAAAGATGGAGAAAATCAGGCTGGAAGGGCGCCTTTCGATCTTGCCCTATCATTTTTGGCTGGGCGTAGATGAAACTGAGACAACAAAGCCTACTTAGCTCGCTGAGAGAATTGTGCTATTGGAGTTTCACTTGTTCCAGGGTCTTATTCGAAAGGAAAATCCAATTCTTGAAAGCCGTAGGTATTGATAATCCTTGTTTTACCGAGTTGAGTCTGGTTGGGTTGATAGCGGTTATATAAATGAATGTGCCCATGCAGGTGAAGTTGGGGTTGGAAAATTTTATCTAACCATAAGAAGGCTTTGATACCCTGGTGCGCACGGTCTGTGTCATCATGAATTTTCCATGGGCTGGCATGCGTAACAAAAATATCCAAGTAGCGTCCATACCGCGCTTTATTCAAAATAAACTTGGGAACTAGTCCCAGTGCCATCGCCCACATTTCGAGCTGGCTGTATTGATGCCGCCCTTCGTTATAACGCAGTGAGCCTTCAATGCCGGAAAGCAAAAGTTTATGTTTCTTGTTATAGATGGACTTTTTATGCAAGTTAATTGCTCCCCATGGATTTAAGCGCGGTTCACTGGCGCCAATTTCCTCTTCGCTGGCATGGTTGCCCAAAACATAATATAGCGGAATATTGAGCATGCTAATAACATACTCAAGGTAATAAACTTTTAGGTCACCGCAGCTGATGCATACAGACGTGTCTGCAAAACGTTGGCGGATACGGTTATTGTAGATAAACGGGGATTCGATATCACTGAGGGTCAGCAAACGCATGAGGCTTTACCCGTCTCCAGTTGCGACTGCCATGCCAACCGCTTTGTCGCGGTCGTGGCTGATGCTGACAGACCATTGCCTCAGCCCTTTTTGATCTGCCACAAGTTTGGCGTTGCCGTGCAGCTGCAGGCGCGGTTCACCTGAGGGCTGGTGAATAATCTCAATATCCTGCCAGGCCACGTACCCAATACCTGTTCCTAGCGCTTTTGAGACGGCTTCTTTGACAGCGAATAATCCGCTCAGGGTTTCGAAACTGTCACGGGCTTGCTTCAGTTCGTTCGCTGTATAAACCCTTTTCAAGAAACGTTCCCTTATAGCAGGGTTAATATCCTTAAGGCGTTGGATTTCAATGATATCGATGCCGCAGGCAATCATGTGAGGCTACTCCCTGCGCTGGCAACCACCAGCTGATCCAAGTGCCAATATTTTTGAGCAGCAGCTAAGATATCAGAGGCAGAAATGGCTTCAACCAGCCTTGGAAAATGCTGTAGGTAATCCAAACCGAGCTGGAATCTTTCCAGGTTCAATAAAGTAATTGCTACCCCTAAGTTAGATTCAAGCGTCAAGGGTAAATGGCCAACAAGGTAAGATTTCGTATCAGCCAATTCATCAGCGCTGACAGGCTCCCGTAAAAAATCACTTATCTCTTTAGAGATCAGATCAATAGCCCGTTCTAGATTATCCGGGTTTACGCCCGCTGTGATTTCCCAAGAACTCGGGCCCAGTCCAGCGCCATATTCACTCTGTGCATAGTAAGCCAGGCCTGCTTTCTCCCGCAGGGATTCTCCGATCCGTCCCATCATTCCAAATTGACCCAGGATGTTGTTACCAACCATGCAGGCAAAATAATCTGGCGATAGGCGGTTTGGTCCTAAAGTGCCGACAATCAGATCGGTCTGGCTCTTGCCCTCGATTGGTACATGCTCCCGCAAGATGCCTTGCGGCATAGTATGGTCCGGCACCTGCAACTGCACTAGCTGGTGTGGGTTTTGCCATTGTCCAAGCGAATTTGCGACTAAATCAATGGCTTGGTCTGGCTCAACAGCCCCTACAATTGCAACCACCATTCCCCGAGGACCATAATATTGTTGATGAAAGGCTGCTATATCTTGGCGGCTTATGGATTGGACCGTGTGGGTATAGCCATCTTCGGGGTTTTCATACGGGTGTCCCTGGTAAAGCAGCCTGTCAAAGGTCAGTGCGGCCATATCGGCAGGGTCTTCTGCGCGGATGGAAAGCATCGCCAGGAATTGGGCTTTCAAGCGCTTAAATTGTTTTTCCGGGAAGCTTGGCTCAACTAGTACTTCAAGCATTAAGTCTAGCAGGGTTGCTAAATCTTCTGCCAGGCTCAAGCCGCTGAAGCCAGTTGAGAGGACACCACTGCTGAAGGAGAGGGACGCGCCCAAGGATTCGATTCTGTTATGTAGTGCTTTGAAATCATGCTGACGGGTGCCTGTCGTCAGCGCATCAGCGCTGAGAGCTGCCAGGCCAAGCTTATCAGCTGGGTCTGAGATGCTGCCAGCCTGGAGGTAACCCTTTATAGTTACACTCTGGCTGTTAAAATTTGAGCGTGTTAGCAGGGTGATGCCATTTGAGAATGCTGTCCTGCTGATGTCAGCAGGTCCAGGCAAGCTTTGGTAGCTTAGATTCTGAGGCGTCAATTCAGCGCCTCCTGGGAAGAACCTGGCAGGTAAGTGCCGACAACTCGAAAATTTGGATTTAGGTATTTTTGGGCAATGCGCTGCACTTCTGTAGGGGTAACTTCCGAAAGCGAATCGACATAATGGGTATACCAGTCATAATTGGCAAAGGCATTGGCATAACCCATCCAAAAAGCTTGGTTGGTGATGTTCTCGCTGCCGTAAGCAAACAGAGCCTTAGCTTGTTTGACAGCCCTGGCAATTTCATCGGCTGGCACCAGGTGATCTTGCAAAGCTTGGATTTGATCGTCATAAGCCCTGATCACCTCTTCTGGTTTGTGCATGGGGTGGATGATGAAGTTGATGGTGTAAAGATAAGGATCGATTGTTGCAGAGAGGTGCCCTCTCACCGCGACTGCCAGTTCTTCTTCCACTAAGGCTTGGTAAAGCCGGCTGGTTTTATTGCTAACACCACCGCTGCCAAACATATTCAAACTGGCTGGGCCGCTCATTAAGCTGTTTAATATGGTAAAGCCAAAGAAGTCTTTTGAACAGGCTTCAGGGGCTCGGTAAGCTACCTCAAGGTAAGTTGTCTCACCTGGGCCGCGCACAACCACTTGCTGCTCATTTTCCAGTTCAGGCTCATTTGGTAGTATCAGGGGCATGTTGGGTTTGGAGGGGATGTGCTCGTAGTATGCTTGAATTTTCTTCAACACTTCTTCTGCATTGAAATCACCACTGATGCAGATGTTGGCGTTGGCTGGCTGGTAATAATGTCGGTAGTGATCAAAAAGCTCATCCCTGCTGATCCGGTATAGATCTTCTTTTAACCCGCCTACTTCATAACGGTAAGGATGGCTTGGCAGTGCAGCTAAATGAACTGCTTCACCAAGCATAAACATGGGGCTGTTTTCTGCGCCTTCTCTCTCGGAAATAACCACGGTACGCTCAAGCTCAACTTCATCAGGGTCGTACTGGCTGTTTACCATGCGGTCTGCTTCTAGTTCAAGCGCAATATCCAGGTCTTTCGCAGGTAGGGTCTCAAAATAAGTTGTCCAGTCCATATGCGTAAAGGCATTCCAATGCCCGCCCAGGCGTGATATTAGGCGATCTAATTTGTTGGATGGGAATTTTTCGGTGCCCTTAAACTGCAAATGTTCAACCCAGTGGGAGATGCCGGTATTACCTGGTTGTTCATTGCGTGACCCTACGTGGTACCAAATCCAGTGGCTTATTATAGGTGCGGTGTGGATCTCTTTTAGGTAGACTCGCAGTCCATTTTCTAATTCATATGTAATTAACTGGTCGTTCATTAATCTCGGCGCTTAACGCATCCTCAAATCTGAAATAATGTTTGAGGATTATATCAGATGCTTACCAACAAGAATTAACAGGCTTGTATTAATAACATCCACATTTAGTTTAAATAGGAATTTTGGGAGACTATTTGCGCTGATAGCGGATCGACATCAGCAGGCCGATTCCAATGATGATCATGCCGGCTTCCACGCCCCTGGCCTGGTAAGGTCCAAAAAAGACGTTTGGCAGGGGGTGGCTGCCTAAGCCAAAAACATCGGCAAGGGCAGTAAAAATACAGATCACGTACCCAGTACTGATGAAACGGCTGCCAAAATCAGCTAATAAAGAGGTGGACCCAGCTGGCCAGAAGGCTTTCAAGGTCAGGTAGCTGCCTATGGACATGATGGCAAGACCAATCAAGAAAACGGCGATTTGCACAAATCCAATCACCCGGCTGCGGTCTAAGCCAAAAATACCCGGGCGAGCACCTAAGAGGAAGACCAGGTAACCAAAGATGGTAAATACTAGGCTGAAACGAATGCGCAGACGGCCCAATAGTCCGTTTGAGGTGTCTGAATAATTCAAAGCCAGCGCTTCTTGCCCGTTTGTTCCTTCTAACTGGTTATCTGTCATTTATACTTTGATATCTCATATAATTTATCTTAGCTCATATTCTAACATATGCAGCCAATTGAGACCTAAGATCCCTTCAATATCCGCGCCTCCATACCCCCGCGCTTCAAGCAGGGGTACCAGTTTCTGCAAATCAGCAATGCTGTCCAATTCAAAAGGCGTGGAGGAAAGCCCAAAGCCGCCATCGAAGTCTGTGCCGATACCGACATGCGCTGCGTCACCTGCCAATTGGCAGATATGGTCAATATGATCTACAACTTTGTTGAGGGATAGGGCTTGTCGACCGCCGTTGTCCATCCATTCTCGATCTAGAAAATGGTTAAAAGGGATAATGCCAATAATACCCTCTCGCTGGACAAGTTTCTTTATGACCTCATCGCTTAGGTGACGGTTACCCTGGTAGCCATTGATGAGCGCGCTGGCATTGGCATGGCTGGCTATGATCCGGTGCGGGTATAGGTCTAGCGCCGGTAGTACAGACTGCTCATCCATATGTGAGATATCCAGGATGTATCCAAAATCGGCCATGCCGCGCAGCAGTTTTCTCCCATCCTCGGTCAAGGGTCCAGGCTCAGTGGTGCCGCCGCAGTAGCGGTTCGAGCGCCAGGCCAAGCCGATAATTCTCACACCAGCCTCCCACCAAAACCAGAGATCGTCTATCTTGCGGACCGCTTCAGCGCCTTCCATCAACTGCACGATACCAACCGGTACCGGGTTTTCATCGCTCCTTGTTTGCCAGGCTTGCATATGGGCAGAAAGCTCCGGTGCATTACGGATCAAGCGGAATTTCTCGGGCTGTTCATCAGTCAACCTGGCGTAAATATCTGCCTGTTTGGCATATAGGCTGAAGGCTTCGTCTGGGTTGTTGTATCGTTCAGTATTCCATTCAGCTTTACTAGCCCGTGCTGGTGAAGCGAACAAAGTGCCAAATACAATCGCAACACTGCCAGCCTGGTATTCAGGCCAGCCCAACATTGTCTCCCCGTTGACTGTAGGTGCTAGGCTGCCTTGTTCAAGCTGTCGGGTTTCATAAGCTGAGCGTTCATAATGGCGGCCAAAGGTGGCGATGTTGTAAGCGATATCTTCGTGTGAGTCTATGATCAAGACCATTTTTCGCCTTAAAAAAAGTGCACCGGATTTGATTCCGGTGCAGTCTAATTTGGTTTAGTAAATTACGCGCTTGCCTCGTCAGCGTTAGTATCAGGCAGTTCTTCAGAAGCTTCAGGCTCTTCAGGTAAAGATTTTGGTTCTGGTGCTTCTACTATTTCATCCTCAACCTCAGGCACATCCAGTTCTGCCTTTTCGGGCATAAATGCACCCAGGTTTTCGCCTTCTTCTGGGGTGCTGAGGTCAATTTCCGCTGCAAGGGTCTTCCAATCGAGGTCTGCATACGCTGGTGAATCAACTCTGCGCATGCTTAAGCCAATGCGATGGTTTTCTTCATCAATCTTGATAATGCGCAGGGTTAGGATGTCATTGGTGTGGATCATCTCTTTCGGGTGCTCAATACGGCGTTCGCTAATCTCTGAGATGTGGATCAAACCTTCAATGTCTCCTTCACCCCTAATTTTGGCAAAAGCGCCAAAATTGGTCAGGCGGGTGATCTCAGCTTCAACAAGCTGACCTACTTTGAGGTGCGCAACCTGGTCAGACCAGGGGTCCTTCAATAATTGCCGGATAGATAAACCAATGCGCCTGCGGTCTTTATCAATGCTAATAATTTTAACCTTGACATCCTGGCCGACTTTTAAGGCTTCGTTGGGGTGGGCGATGTGATCCCACGAAATTTCAGAAAGGTGCACTAAGCCATCAGCGCCGCCAATGCTCACAAAAGCGCCAAACTCTGCCAGGCTGGTAACACGCCCGGTTTTGATATCGCCTTCGTTTAAGTCATCTATGACTTTATCCTTGATCATTTCGCGGGTTTCGGAGCTTGCTGCGCGCTCAGAAAGGATCAAGCGACGCCGTTCGCGGTCAACTTCGATAACGCAGACTTCTACTTCCTCACCAATCATTTCTTTATAACGTGCTTCAGGTGTATCGCCTGTGATTGCTAAGCGACGGCTGAGGCTGACTTGCGATGCGGGGATAAAACCACGGATTGTACCTAATGGCACCAGTAGACCACCTTTGTTATAGCCAATAATTTTGGATTCAAAACTTTGGTTTGTGCGCATCAATTCTTCAGCGTCAAACCAGCTCTGCTCTTCTACTGCTTTAACAAATGAAAGGATCAGGTTTCCGCTTGAATCTTCCGGGGTAACCACAAAGACGGGAATAACTTTTCCAACTTCAAATGTCTCCAAGACATCATGTGGAATGGCTTCATATTCCTTACCGGTAATCAAGCCTTCAGACTTGGTGCCAATGCTAACCAAAATCTGGCCTTCAGAGATGCTGGCAATAATACCATCGCGAATCTCACCTTGCTTCGGAAAATCAATATTTACGCCTTCCTGTTCAAGCAAGGCTTCCATCTTATTTTCGACCTGTTCTTCTTTCTTCTCTACTTGTTCCCCATTTTTACTTTCGGCGTCATGATCTGTCATTTAAATACTGCTCCAACTTGAAATTTGGTTGTGATTATAGTGTACTATCTTTGCTTTTGCAAGCGCTATTCGTAATTTAATTAATTTTAACCCATTACAAAACATAACCATTTTCCGGCTTTTACCCATTATTAACCAAATCGACCAGTTATATACGCTTCAGTTCTTGGGTCATGTGGGTTTGTAAAAATTGTTTCTGTTTTATCATATTCTACTAAAACACCCGCCCGATCTTCGTCCATATTCATAAAGGCAGTAAAGTCTGAGACGCGCGCTGCCTGTTGCATATTATGGGTCACCACAATAATTGTGTATTCTTGGACAAGATCGCGCATCAATTCTTCAATCTTTAAAGTGGCAATTGGGTCAAGCGCAGAAGCAGGCTCATCCATAAGTATGATTTGCGGTTGAATGGCAATCGCCCGGGCAATACAAAGGCGTTGCTGCTGTCCGCCTGAAAGCGATAGGCCGCTCTTGTGTAATTTGTCTTTAACCTCATCCCACAATGCCGCTTTAGTGAGGCAAAGCTCCACCCACTCATCCATACTAAGCCGCTCTAAACCAGTTTTGAATCCGTTAATACGTGCTCCCCAAGCAACATTCTCATAGATACTCTTAGGGAATGGGTTTGGTTTTTGGAAGACCATTCCAATATGTTTTCGCACCTCCACCGGGTCTACATCTGCTGCATAGATATCCTGCCCCATAAAGCGCACGCTTCCTTCAGTGTGTGTCGCAGGAAGGAGTTCATTCATCCGGTTAAATGCGCGCAGCATGGTGGATTTACCGCAGCCAGAAGGTCCGATTATTGCGGTTACTTTCTTCTCGAAAATTTCAATGCTAATATCCTTGATTGCTCGAAATTTGTCGTAGTAAACGGATAAGTGGTCAGCAAAGATGGCATGGTCGCTGTCATGTATAGATGTCATAAGTTAATTTTTAAAACGATTCCTTAATAGAATAGCAATCCTGTTAAGAGTTAATAAAAGAGTCAATAAAACAAGTATAGCAGCTCCAGCAAGGTGTTGGAATTCAACCTGAGGCCGGCTGCTCCACTGGTAGATCTGGATAGGCAGGGTTGTGAACTTTGAAAACAAACCTTTTGGGTCAAAGGTAATGTAAGTGGCTGCGCCAACCACAACAAGTGGTGCCGTCTCGCCAATAGCCCTGGATATGGCCAATATTGTGCCTGTCAAGATGCCTGGAAGCGCATTGGGCAACACGTGGTGCCATATGGTTTGCAACTTAGTTGCCCCCAGGCCGTAACTAGCTTGTCTTAAAGAATCCGGTACTGCACGGATAGCTTCCTGGGTATTAATTATAATAATGGGTAAGACCAGCAAGGCCAAGGTTAGGCCAGCAGAAAGGAGTGTTCGCCCGTTGTCAGATGTAGTTAATGAATCACCGAATATTTGTCCACTGGTTAAAGCGGACAATGCTCGAACAAAGATAGCTAAACCTAACATGCCATAGATGATCGAAGGTACCCCTGCCAGGTTATTTATATTGGTTTGGATGATTCGATTCAGACGATTATCTATTGCATATTCCTCAAGGTAAGTGGCTGCCCCTACACCTAATGGAAATGCAACGACTATTGTGACAAGTATAGACCAAATTGAACCTAAGAGAGCGGTGCGTACACCAGCTTCGGTCGGCTTAGAGGATTGGGCGCTTCTAATAAAGTCAGAGGAGAGCCAAGACTTAAAGATAAGCATTGCCTTAGGGTAATTTGTGGCATGTTCCTGTCTGATTTCATCCGCATGGGTAATAGAATCCCACAGCTTCCAGGTTTCAACGATCTTTGGTTGTAGTACTTCCAAGTAAATAAGGTCAGAAACTTCATCCCGACTCCGTTCTCGCATGGATTTTTCCCGCTCTAGGGTTGAAAATCGACCTTTGCTGATATTCTCCTGCAGTATTGCAATCAGTTCTAATTTATTGAAATCGCTAAAGGTGCGATTTTCGCCAATAATTTCCTCAGGGCTTAACTCGGTTTCAATAATCACGTACCCAAAGGTTTGGTTTATGACGGTTAGTAGTAACACTGCCAGGAAAAGAACGCTCATTAGGGTCATGGCACGGATGATATTCATCCACACCCCACCCAGGCGTTGTCTACCTTTGAGGTTGTTTTCAAAGTAAGGAGAAAATTGGGGTGCTTTCATTCGTAGCGCCGCCTAAATTTTTTGACTATTTTTTGGCTGGCAATATTCAATAAAAGTGTCAGGAAGAATAATGTGATGGCAATGGCAAATAAGCTGTTGTAGTCAATTGAGTCATATGAGAGATCGCCGCCAGAAATTCGGACAATATGCCCGGTCATGGTTTCGGCGGATTCAAAGGGGTTGAATGTCAGCTTGGCACCAGCGCCAGCAGCCATCGCAACGATCATTGTTTCACCCACCGCACGGGATAAAGCCAAGATCACGGCAGATGCCAAACCTGAAATGGCAGCAGGTACAACAATTTTTAAGGCAGTCTCAATCTTGGTAGCGCCTAATCCATAAGATGCCTCTCTTAGATTGTAGGGTACCGCTGAAAGCGCATCTTCACACATAGAAGCAACCAGCGGCAAGATAAGAATGCCCATGACTAGGCCGGCTGAGGCGGTATTGTAGATGTTAACGACATCTGTTCCAAATATACTGCGCAGCAGGGGTGTCATAAAAGTAAGGGCAAAGAAACCATAAACCACGGTAGGTATACCTGCTAAAATCTCAAGCACGGGTTTAAGCAGGTTGCGTATTCGCTTAGTGGCATATTCACTTAAATAGATTGCCACACCCAAGCCAAGCGGTAGGGCAACAATCATGGCAAACAGGGTGGTAGTCAGGGTGGCATTAAGCAATGGCAAAATCCCAAAATCAGCAGCTTGCGGCTGCCAGCGCGTGCCAAATAAAAACTCCCTGATATTCACTTCTGGGCTGCCGAAAAATAACAGCGCTTCTTTGCCAATCTCGTAGATGATCCCAAATGTGATCAGGATTGAAAATGCTGCACACAAAAACAAGAAACTCCGAACCAGGGTTTCAAAGGGACGCGGCCGTTTTTTTTAAGTTCATACGCTCAATAATTAAATACATTAAGGGACTTGCAGCTTAGACAAGTCCCTTGTTGTTAGAAATTTCCTATTTTACAGCATCTGAAAATGCTTGCCGTGCAGCATTTAACGCTTCATCAGAGGCCGGGAAGTAACCTACGGTTTCTATCTCATCATTCACATAAGTCAAGAAGAAGTCAACAAAAGCAGCCACCTGGGGCTTGTCCTTCAGTATCTTCGCGTCTGAGTAGATGAACAAAGGTCGGGCTAGGGCATAGCTGCCATCTTCAGCACTTTCAGCAGTCGGTGAAATTCCATCGATTGAAAGTGCTTTTAAGCTATCCTGGTTCTCAAGATAATATGCAAATCCAAAGTAACCAATGGCATATTGCGATCCTTTTACGCCCAAGACTAATACATTATCATCTTCAGAAAATTGCGTATTCTCTGCATTTAAGATGTCAAGTTTGCCAGCATCCATATCGGCTTTACCTTCCGCATTGGGGTTTAATGGGGCCATAACACCTTCCACGAAGTAGTCAAAGGTTCCTGAGTCTGTGCCAGGTGAAAAACGTAAGATGTTTTCATTTGGCCACTCAGCGCGTACATCAGACCATTTTGTCGCTCTGGCTGAAAAAATCATGCCTAATTCTTCTAAGGTTACATCTGTTAGGAAGGTGTTTTCAGTACTCACAACAATGGCGATGGCATCTGTGCCAACGCGGAACTCAATCGGCGTTCTGCCAATGGCTTGGCATGATTCTACTTCTGAGTCTTTGATTGCCCGTGATGCATTGGCAATGTCAGTTTCTCCCGCTACACAAAAACGTTCAAATCCCGCACCTGATCCAACCGATGAAATGGTGACCTCACCTGAAAAACCTTCTGCAGAAAATCGATCCGTCATAGCTTCAGCTAAGGGATATACTGTTGAGCTACCTGCTAAGGTAATGTTTCCGCTCAGTGCTTCTAAACCTGGTTGCTCTGGTTCTGCTTCTGCTTCTGGACTTTGCTCTTCAGCTTGAACTTCTTGTTCTGGCATTTGCTCTTCAGCTTGAACTTCTTGTTCTACTTCAGGGACAGTGGCTGTGCTGCTGCAGGCACTTATTGCGAGCATACCAATAATCAGGGCAATTACAACACGATAAAAATTCTTTCTCATCTTTTTCTCCATTATTAAATAAATATTTTTTCCTGTTGCAAGGATATCAAAGGTTGGTTAATGAGCTTTATTGTTTTAGTTTTGATTGTCTCAAGGAAGTGTTAAGGCGGTGTTAAGAAGAGGAATGGTGAAGAAAAAGGTACTGCCGATTCCATGGCGGCTTTCAGCCCAAATCTTGCCCCCGTGTGCTTCTACCATGTAGCGCGCTACAGATAAACCTAGCCCTGTGCCGACCCCGCTTCGAGACCGATCTGCTTTAAAAAACCGCTCAAAAACAAGGAGTAAATCTTCTTCTGAGATGCCAATTCCATCATCATGGACACTAAAAATCAACTCAGCTTCTCCAACTTCAGCTTTCATCAGGATCTCACCACCTGGATGGCTGAATTTGATCGCATTATGAACTAAGTTCATCAAAACCTGTTCAAGGCGAAGTTTATCTGCCTTGATTAAAGGTAAGCCAGGCGGACAGTCAATTACCAAATCAATATGATCTTGTTCAGCCAGAAGATGCAAGCGTTCTTGAATTTTTTTAAGCAGGTCCAGTGGATTCACGGCTCTTAAATCAAGGTTAATATGGCCGGCTTCAGCCCTTGAAAGCTCAAGCAATTCATTCACTAAATTATTCAAGGAATCAACTTCATTATCAATTTGCTGTAAGAAATGCTTTGCAGATGGTAAATCATCAAACGCACCATCCAGCAAAGTCTCACTTAAAAGTTTAATAGCCGCTAAGGGTTGACGTAGTTCGTGGGATACATTGCTTATAAAATCGCGTCGCGTTAATTCTGATTTGCGCTCTTGGGTAATATCATGAAAAATAAATAGGAACAAACTTGGCATAGCATCACTCCCAGGTGAAGCTATGGCTTGCACGAATTGCTTTGTTTTTAAAATCTCGAATGAAACCTTCTGGGTTTTGTTGTTTTTCGCACAACTTTCAAGCAGTTCAACGATTTGGTGTTGTCTTGTCACTTCAATCAGGGTTAGACCGATTGGCTCCGCTTGGCTGACCTCAAATAGATTTATTGCCGCCTTGTTAATCAGCTGAATAGTGCCTTGCCTATCCGTGATAATCACGCCATCACTCATCTCCTGCAAAATTGTTGATAGCTTTGCGCGTTCAGACTCAATCTCAGCTAATTTCTCGTTGATTGAGAGCGCCATGTGGTTAAATGTTCGTGTAAGCTGAGAAATTTCATCTGTGGTTTGATCAACTGGTATGGCATTTTGATTACTCGTTCTAACCAAATCTTGAGATGCTTTAGTAAGCTGCCTTAAGGGCTTGGCAATTTTGAAAGCAATGATCCCTGCAAGCCCAATAGATGTTATTGAAACTAATGTTAGAACTATCGTCCAAACGCGCTGTAATTGATCAATACGTTGATCCACCTCGTTCAGAGGAATGGATAAGCGCACAAATCCTAAAAGTTCATTATTTTCATTGCAAGGGATAGCTGTGTATAGCATTTCGTATCCTAGGGTGTGACTGAACCGGATGCTATGTCCCTGGCCTTTTGTTAATGCAGCCTGAACTTCTGGACGGTCAAGATGGTTGACCATGCTTTTGGGGTCTTGGTGAGAATCAGCTAAAACAAGCCCATCTGGAGCAATTATTGTGGTGCGTGCGCTTAACAGATTTGCCCAATATTGCACTTTCTCTGCAATTAAATCTTGTGGGTTTTTATTCTTAAGGTCGGCTTTAAGCGCATCACAAATTAACTGGTCGTTGGATATTAATTTATCTTGTAGATTGTTAATGTAGGTTTGGCGGACGAAATTGGCGCTGTAAAATCCAAGAAAGCTAAACACAGCCAGGATTAAAATTCCAAATGGAATAATGATGCGCCAACGGATAGATCTTTTCACTGCTTAACCTTCGAAACGATAGCCAGCACCGCGCACAGTAATAATCCGTTTTGGATTTTTGGGATCTTCCTCAATAAGCTCCCTCAGCCAATGGATATGTACATCAATGGTGTGAGCGTCTGAGTAATATTTCCACTCCCACACCTTTTCGAGTAAGGCAGCCCGCGAAAGGACTTTACCCTGGTGTTTCATCAAGTAGACCAACAGCTCGAATTCTTTAGGTTTAAGGATAAGGAGGTTGTCACTAAGCCTTGCTTCCATGCGGCCTAAATCAACGCTCAAGTTCCCTGATGATAAAATTTCATCAGCTGGCGATATGGCTGCTTCTGGGGTTTGTTCCGAAAGTAAAAACCGTTCATGGCGTAAATGGGCTTTAACCCTTGCCAGCAATTCCCGCATGCTAAAAGGTTTGGTTATGTAATCATCCGCACCAATCTCCAAACCTAACACCCGGTCAATCTCTTCGCTGCGTGCAGTCAGCATCAAGATTGGGCAGGTCATCTCTTGGCGCAGGGCGCGGCACACCTGGAAGCCATCCATGCCTGGCAGCATGATATCCAGGATAATCAAATCGGGTTTCAATTGTTTTGCTTTTTCAACGGCACTATTGCCGTCTCCAACACTTTCGACTTCGTAATCTTGACGGGTGAGGTTGTAGACGAGACCTTCCCTCAAAACAGGGTCATCTTCGACAATGAGAATCGTGGCCATGGCATTAATTATAGCATGCAGACATTGTAGGGCAATTTTGCAGATAAGTCAGAAACCTGCCGATAGCCTTTGCTTAAAGCAAAAATAAAATAATCCCCCACATTATTTTATTATTTTGGCTGAATTATGGATTTGATTTGCTTATTTCTTTATTTCCAAACCTTGTGTTTCCAGCTTTACCAAGCTGCCTGAAGTGTTGGTCCTAAGTATGTATGTTTTACCTTCTACATCAAAGATGACACGATAACCGGGCGTAATTACCTCGATGCACATAACATCAGGCTCAGAGATGCCGAGGCAGCCATTTGGCCAATCCCGGTATTCAAAGGAAACCAATTTTATGGCACTAATGTCTATCCCCAAATGCTTAGCTAAATAGGTTTGGGCAGCTGCGGCCGCAGGATGCAGGCTTTCACCAATATCCTCAACGGGTTCTGTTGGTTTCTCATAAAGCAAAATTTGCTTAAATGCTTCGTCACTGTGATAGGTATATTCTGTGCCTTGGATTTCAATCTTTATGATATAGCCAGGGGTTAATGCCTGCAAACAGGTTTGCTCTGGTTTTTCGATGCCTAAGCATGAATTTTGCCAAACAGTTTCCTCGATGGATAAAATTTTAATTTCATTGAGATCTAAATTGCGCTGACTTGCGATTAGCTCGCGCAAAGTAAGGCTCATATCTGGCAAAATTGGGTCGTCTGGTTGAGCATTGTCAGGTAATTGGACACACCCGCCTAAGATTACCAGCGCAGACAAAATGAATAAAATTAACTTTTTCATCCTTCAACTCCTTTCCTAATAAATTAATGACGTAAGAAAGGAACTGTTTGTTCCCAATAGGGGCTAATCTTGAGCGGGAGGGCTGCCTTTTCCGTAATCTAAAACCTCGCGTACCTGGGTTTGTGGGTCGGGCGGACCGATAATCCCCTGTGTTTCTAAGGACTCGATTAAGCGGGCTGCGCGGGTGTAGCCAATGCGCAGTTTGCGCTGCAGCATGGAGATTGAGGCACGCCCTTCCTGGCGGATGATCGCCAGGGCTTCTTTGGTGACCGGGTCTTCATCCGGGTCTTTCTGCATTTCCTGCCAGATGGTTTCTTGTTTTAGTGGCAGGTGTGGTTGGGCTGTAAACACAGCCTGGTCTGGCCTTTCCGGGGCAGTTTCTTCGACGCTCTGTAATCGCCAAAACGACGTCAGGCGATTAAGTTCAGCATCTGAAACAAAAGTACCCTGCAGGCGCACTGGCGCAGCTGCGTCAGGTGCTTGGAAGAGCATATCGCCGCGCCCTAAAAGCCGTTCTGCGCCTGGCTGGTCCAGGATCACCCGGCTGTCCACGCCTGAGGCAACTGCAAAGGCAATCCGGGCAGGGAAGTTTGCTTTGATCAATCCGGTCAGGATATCCGTGGAAGGGCGCTGGGTGGCTAGGATGAGGTGTATTCCTGTAGCGCGGGCAAGTTGTGCTAATCGGGTTAGGGATCTTTCGGTCTCGTCCGGGGCCAACATCATCAGGTCAGCCAACTCATCGATCACCACCAGCAAATAAGGCAGTATTTTTTCACGCTTAGCGCTCTGCTTGGTGTTGTATTCCACGATATTACGCGTTCCAGTTTCTGAGAACATGTGGTATCTCAGGTCCATTTCACGCATCATCCACTGTAAGGCGCCAACCACCTTTTCAGCGTCCACAATAACAGGTGCTAGTAAGTGAGGAATGCCGTTGTAACCGGTTAATTCCACCCGTTTTGGGTCAACCATGAGCACCCGCAGTTGATCAGGGGTCAGGTTCATCAGGTAGCAGGCTAAGATGGCATTAATGCAGACCGACTTACCTGAGTTAGTTGTGCCGGCGATTAACAAATGCGGCATGGAAGCCAGGTCAGCAGCGGCTGGGTTCCCGGACACATCCTTCCCTAGTGCAAACCGCAGAGGGGCTTCCATGGTGCTAAAAGTTGTGCTCTGGATGATTTCCAGCAGCGAGACCATGGCAATCTGTTGATTAGGCACTTCGATTCCCACATACCCCTTGCCCGGTACAGGGGCCTGGATGCGGATACGCGATGCCTTCAAGGCCATGGCAATGTCATCTGCTAAGCGAACAATATTGCTGACCCGCACGCGTGTGCGGCCGTTGCGGGATTCGATGAAATCTGGTTCAACGCCAAAGAGTGTGATCGAAGGCCCGCGTTTGATTTCTACCACATGGGCAGGTGTGCTGAAGGATCGTAGGGTTTCTTCAATCACACGTGCGCGGTGCTGATCGTTTTCTTCATCCACGCTTACCTTGACAATGGGCGCTAGTATTTCTTCGGGATGGGGTAGTATCCAGGTTTTCCTGGGTTTATTTTCAATTTGTGTCACAGCAGGTTTTGCCAAGTTTGCTACAGGCTCAGGCTGTTTAGGTTGGGTTACATTATTTTCTAAAACCATCCTATCAGGCTGGGCAGTTTTGCGGATTTGTTCCTGCTTGTGTCCTGCCTGGAAGCGCTTTTGCAGGGATTTGGCAAGGTCCACAAATTTATGCTGAAGTGTCTTAAGTTTCTTGCCAGTCCAAACGGATAGATCAGACATAGACAGGTCCAAAAGTAGGATTAGGCTGGTCAGCAGCCAGGCTGATATGGCGATAATTGCACCGGGTTTACCCAGCCAATGGATCAACAAATCCAGGATCCAGCGGCCGAGGGTGCCGCCCCCCAGGCTTACCGTTCCGCTCACAAACCTTGAGCGGGGAAATAGCTCAAACCATAGTAGCAAATTCACAAAACCAAGGATCAGTCCCAAGACCCTTTCAAATGAGACCATGGGTAATTTTTCAATATTACGCATTAACAGCCACAAGCCAAAGACAATCAAGAGCACTGGTAGGGCATATCCACCCAGTCCTATCGCTTTAGTCAGTGTCGCCGTCCACCAACCTGTCAGCATTCCTGTGCGCGCGGTGAAAAAGCTGAGCAGCGTCAAGATGCCAAAAAGCATCAGACCGATGCCAAAAATATCAAGTTTTCTTTCAGGAGAAATTTGGATGTGCGGCTTAGCTTGGCTTGTCTTTTTAGGAGCGGAGCGGGTGCTTGCAGCACGGGTTGTCTTACGCGGCGTTGGTTTGCTGCTTTTCCTAGTAGTTGTCTTCTTTTGACTGGTTGTCTTACGGCTGGCTGGCCTTGCCATTGCTCCTCCAAATACCCAAAAATTTTACAATCGCATTATAGCATAGAGAGACTCTGTGACTGGAGTAGAAAATTTGTTTTTTGAGCTGTTTAATGTGATAATAAATTTAGATTTTCACTATCCAATGTTAGTAAAAAAGTAAGTCACAGCGCGTATTATAGTCATTCAAAAGGATATTTCATATATAAATCAAATTAATTTTGCTTGCAGGTTAATGACCTATCTGTTATAATCCTCACGTTACCCGATAAATTTAACAGGTAAACTTGCATGAAAAGAATTGTTCATGGCGTAGAGGATCAACCCATGGCAATATCATCCCGAAATGACAGAGAGTATTGGAAAGAAAATTAAATAGAAATTTGAGGGTGTTATTTATTGTTTAACTTTGTTAGACCAATTGATCAAAATTGAGTCGTAATGCAGAAAAATCAAAAATAATTAAAAAAGAAGAGAAAACGCATGGATATATTTGAATTAGAACATAAATCTTTTAAAGAATTAAGGAAGATTGCAGAAGAGCTCAACTTCCCCAAACCCGTCCGAATGAAACGCGAGGGGTTAATTGTTAAAATTGCCCAGGCATTAGGCGAAGAAGAAGGGTTGGAAATACGCGGCGGTGTTTTGGAGATCATGAACGAAGGCATTGGCTTCTTGCGCAGTAATTATCGCATTGGCCCGGATGATGTATATGTCTCCCAAGCCCAATTGCGCCGCTACGACCTGCGCTCTGGGGACCTGGTTATTGGTCATGCTCGACCGCCGCGTGAATCTGAACGACATTACGGGCTATTGAAAGTTGAATCCGTTAATGGGCTCACCCCTGATGAAGCACGCGAACGTCCAAAATTCGAAAATCTCACCCCCATTTTTCCGGATTCACGCTTTACTTTGGAAACAGATGCCAAAACCCTCTCGACACGTCTAATTGACATGATTGCGCCAATTGGTAATGGTCAGCGTGCCATGATTGTTTCTCCACCAAAGGCCGGCAAGACGACCATTTTAAAGGATGTAACAAATGCAATCACGAATAACCATCCTAAGGTGCGTGTTATCATGTCCCTCATTGGCGAAAGACCCGAGGAAGTGACAGATATGGACCGTTCAGTAGAAGCTGAGGTGGTTGCCAGCACCTTTGATGAGCCAGTCAATGCCCATGTGCGCATGGCTGAAGTTGCCCTTGACCGTGCCAAACGCCTAGTTGAAAATGGGCATGATGTTGTGATCATGATGGATTCGCTGACCCGCTTAGCACGTGCTTATAACATGGTTGTCAACCCATCCGGCCGCACGCTATCTGGTGGTATGGATCCCTCTGCGCTCTATCCGCCTAAACGCTTTTTTGGCGCCGCCCGAAACCTGGAAGACGGCGGTAGCCTGACCATCATTGCTACAGCCATGGTAGATACAGGTTCTCGCCTGGATGACGTTGTTTATGAAGAGTTTAAGGGCACGGGTAACATGGAACTGCATCTTTCGCGCAGGCTGCAGGAAAGGCGCATTTTCCCTGCTATCGACATTGAACGCTCATCCACTAGGCGTGAAGAACTGTTGATCAAACCTGATATGCTGCAGAGGATTTGGCTGATGCGGCGCATGTACCTGCAAATGGTAGGCACCCCGCCCCAAGGGGCTGGGATGGATACCGCGGTAGCCACAGAAGCCATTCTACAAAAAATGGAAAAATCCAAAAACAATATTGACTTTCTCGAATCCTTGACAGATAATTTATAATAAGTAAATTAGACTAAAGGAGTAATAATTGGAAGAACAAGTTACACAAGCGCCTGAACCAAAAAAGGAGACGAAATTAACTAACTGGATAGCATGGGGAGTGACTATTATATTGGTTGGTTTAATTGTTTCAATTCTTTTTTGGCAGCCCCGGATTGCTCAATCAATGGCGGAGCAGTATAACCAGACTAACAGTGCCAACCCGCAAGAAGTAATAGATGTCTCACGTGAAGCACTAGAGAGCATGCCAGAGTTTCAGGTTGCCGATACAGATCTTTTACTTTCACGTAAGCCTGAAACGCATACAGATATCCAGGCAGTTTTGCGATCTGATGTAATCAACTATACCGTTGAAGAAGGCGATGCCATCTTCAGCATCGCTAAGAAATACAATATCACCCCAGAGACCTTGCTCTGGTCAAATTATGATGTGCTTAGTGATAATCCACATCTTTTGGAAATTGGCATGGTCTTACGCATCCCGCCCACCAACGGTATTTGGTATGAGTGGCAAGCTGGTGATAGCCTTGAAAGGGTGGCAGCAAAATATAAAGCGGATGTAAATGACATCCTGATGTGGTTTGGCAATGCCCTGGATTTATCTGACCCTAAAATTGACCCGGGTACGCACGTAATGATCCCTGGCGGGCAAAGAGAATTCCAACAGTGGGTAGTACCGACAATCCCGCGCGGTGCGGCTGGTGTATCAACCAGCATCCTTGGTCCAGGTTCCTGCGATACCAGCGAATATGGTGCCTTGGGCACAGGTTACTTTGTTTGGCCGGCTGATAACCACTACTTGTCCGGTAACGATTATTGGTCTGGTCACCTTGCGATCGATATTGCCGCGGGGACTGGTGCTGCCATTTATGCAGCAGATAGTGGTTTGGTCGTTTACGCTGGTTGGGTAACGGGCGGCTACGGTAACATGGTCATGATCGATCATGGTAACGGGTATCAAACCCTATATGCCCACCTAAATTCGATTAATACAGCCTGTGGCTCAAGTGTCTACCAAGGCACGGTAATTGGCCGGGCGGGCAGCACTGGTAACTCAACCGGGCCTCACCTGCATTTTGAAATTCGCTACATGGGCGGTTTTATTAACCCGTGGCAGGTGCTACCCTGATATGTTACAATAAGCATCCGCTCCAGTGGCTCAAGTGGATAGAGCAAGGCACTCCTAACGCCTAGGCTGGGGGTTCGAGTCCCTCCTGGAGCATAAAAAATGAATCAAAAACGCCTGGAACTTGCCAGGCGTTTTATTATTTAACCGTGAAAAAATTAGAGATCGAATTGATCTTCGTCAAAGTCCTCATCCCCATCCGTTTCTACCTCTTCTTCTTGGGCGTCTTGCCTAACCCAAAGGATCAGCATATCACCTTCGTCCACTTGGACGGATTGGGCAGCTAAAATGGGGGTTTGCTTAGTCAGACCGATACGGTCGCGGTATTCCAGGTACATTATTGATTTTTCTTGCCAGGTGCGGTGACAGCGCTCAAGCAGTGCCTGCCCGTTAAATGTACGCAGGGTTGTTTTGGCCAAATCGTATAGAAAAGGCGTCTCTAATATCCCGCCAGTCCACGCTTGCATTCCGGTTAGCGGATGCTCATGGATTGCCTCAAAAGTTGGGGTTGGCCCCTCGATGATTGTAATTTTGTCGTCCATAATGTTCTTGCTCGAGATAATACCACACTTGCTAATTGAATACTATCCAGAAAACTTAAAATTTACAAATATTTAACTATTTAAGAAGATACACACTGGTCAAACCAGTGTGTATCCAGATGATCTTACTTGGCTGGTTCAGGATTTAGGGATAGGTGTTATTCCAGAACCAGTTGTAGGCATAGTAACCGCCGGTAGATTCTAACCTTACGGCAATTCTCTGCTGACCGGCTAAGGCCGCTGGGATGGCGTAGGTGGCTTCAAAATTGCCGCCTGCCCCTGAATTGAAACTGGTTACTTCTATGCCGCCGATGCCCTGCGTCCACATCATGCCCATGAGCACTTTGAAATCATATCCTGGAGGAAAGTTGTAGGCTTTGATGGTTACAGAGCTGTCCTTTACCACTGCCTGGATGCTGAAGGTTGGTATGCCGGTGTAGCCTGAGGGCGGTGTCACTGTGCCAGAGGTCGTGTTATTCCAGAACCAGTTGTAGGCATAGTAGCCGTTGGCTGCTTCAAGACGAATGGCAATCCGCTGTTCGCCAGCAAGGGCTGCAGGAATATTAAAGATCGCTTCAAAACTACCGCCTGTACCAGAGTTGATAGTTGTGACTTCAATACCGCCGACGCCCTGCGTCCACATTTTTCCCATCAAGACTTTGAAATCCAGATCTTTCGGAAAGTTATTCGTCAAAATAGTAACGCTGGTGTCTGTGACCACAGACTTGATGCTGAAGGTCGGGATGCCTGTATAGCCGGGAATGGTTGGCGTTGTGCCGGATGGGTTATTCCAGAACCAGTTATAGGCGTAATAGTAACCGGTTGAGGATTCCAGACGAATGGCAATGCGCTGTTCTCCAGCCAGGGCTGCGGGGATGCTGTAGGTTGCTTCAAAGCCGCCCCCAGCACCGGAGTTGAAGGTGGTAACTTCTATGCCGCCGATACCTTGTGTCCACATTTTTCCCATCAAGACCTTGAAGTCAGTCGAAGCTGGGAAGTTATAAGCTTTAATGGTAACCGAGGTATCTTTCTCAACTGAAAGAATGCTAAAGGTTGGGATGCCGGTGTAGCCTGGAGGGGTTACTGGTTCTGTTCCGCCGCTGGTATTATTCCAAAACCAGTTGTAGGCATAGTAGACTGTGTCAATACCTTCCAGTCGGATAGCAACCCGTAGCCGATCCTTAAGCGCATCTGGGATGAGGAAGGTGCCATAAAACGAACCACCAGCGCCGGTGTCAATTGTAGCGACTTGAATGCCACCGATTCCAAGTGTGCCAAATTCTCCCATTAATACCTTGAACTGCTTTCCGGCAGGCATGTTGTAGGTATAAATGGTGACGTTAACGCCCTTTTCAACAGACGTGATGCTGAATGTGGGGTAAGTTGAACCTTGTGCAACTTTAGGGCTGACTGCTAAAGAAAATAGCAACATCAGGGTCGACAACAATATGAGGAACTTTTGCTTTTTCATTTTTCTCCTTTATGATTATCCTAAAATCTAAAATTCCTTTTATGTTTAAGTCAATTTATAATTTTTTGCCCAACAAAGACGCCAAATAAGCGCCTTTTGTTCCAAAATTAAGGAGAATTCGCTTGTTAAAAGTGTTGATTCTTGGTAATTGGAGTCTTATTATAGCACGTCCTCAAAAAGAATCAAAATACACCCTATGCAAAGGGTGTATTTTTAAGGTTTATTATTCTAATGTAGTCTTTATTATCCTTATTTCTTCTGAATTTTAATAGTTTTTGGGCGTGCTTCTTCTGCTTTGGGGATATTAAGGGTCAGAATGCCGTTTTCAAGCGTAGCTTCTACTTTGCTCGAGTCCAAAGGCGTTGGTAAGCTTACAACGCGATGAAAGCGTCCGCTGGGAATCTCTGCCAAAAGGTAATCAGCCTGTGGATCGCGTTCGACTTTCATCAAACCAGAAATGGTCACTACTTCATTAACGATTTGGATTTCTAAATCATCAGCATCAACAGCGGGCAACAGGGCTTTTAATTCATAGCTCTCAGCACCAGACTTGATATCAATCGGGAAAGAAATTTGGGCTTCATAATCTGAATCCATCTCATTGAGCATATCGCTTGTTGCACGACGGCGAAAACCACGCAGATAAGGGTTAAAGTAAATTGTCATTTTATCTACCTCCAGTAATTTGAATAATTAGTCTTGTTTTTCCTACTGTCCTAAGCATACAAAGCTTTTGTAAGAGAATTGCATACAAAAAGTAGAAATTTTATAAGAATCCTTCATGTATACGCCTGGCATTGCTTCGAATTCAAATTTTGACTACAATTATCCTCCTGATGAAGAAACACAAGATATTTTGGTTAATAGGGATTGGCTTAGCGCTTGCAGGTGGGGCTATTGCCCTGTTTCTGCGCCAGTCTTATTACTCAAATCGCACACGGGCAGTCATTTCCTGGATCCGGGACCACGAAAATTTTGTAGGACCAACGGTCAGCGCAGGGGAACGTTGCCAAGATGCAGTATTTCTCATGCCAACCGACGGGCTGATTGGGTTTATTTGGGGAGATTCATTTCGCCCAGGCCATAAACACCAAGGCATTGATATCTTTGGCAGTACCACGCCAGGCGAAACAGAAGTATTTGCGGCTTACGATGGCTACCTGACCCGCTTACCAGACTGGAAATCTTCGCTCATCATACGCGTGCCAGAGGACCCAATACAACCGGGACGGCAAATTTGGCTCTATTACACGCACCTGGCAGATGCGGATGGCAACTCACTCATTGCCGAAAAATTTTCACCGGGCAGCCTAGAAGTGCCTGTAACCGCTGGTGACCTACTGGGGACGCAGGGTAATTATTCGGGCACCAGTGGCAGCCCGGTTGGTGTACACTTGCATTTTTCAATTGTCATGGATGATGGCAAGGGACGTTTCTTAAATGAACTGGAAATTGAGAATACTTTGGACCCAAGTCCCTATTTTAACTTAGCCTTGAATGCAAAAGCAAACCCAGACCAGGTGCCAGCCTGCCAGGAAAACTGAGCCCTGGCACAAATAATGCTTTACCATTTGATTCGAGGGTGTTGAAATAAATCAAGAATATTGATAAATGCTAGAACTGAGATGGATCAATTGAATTTCAGTTGAATGGTGCAATATTCTTCTAAATCAGAACCTTCAAAATTGACTTATTTTGCCTCTTT
>Ga0209723_1001722_pt1 | contig 32578 bp, 22 predicted proteins | sample BiotimSIPDNA_2_FD_185750 | JGI IMG/M metagenome (GOLD analysis project Ga0209723, IMG submission 185750) | Anaerobic biogas reactor microbial communites from Washington, USA - Biogas_R2 time_0 SIP DNA (SPAdes) (version 2) | ecosystem: Engineered > Bioreactor > Anaerobic > Unclassified | place... | reverse complement strand
TACTTCGCCGCTGATGCCAAGTCCCTGGGTATCCTCAAACGCAAACGTAAAACTGCTCAACCCTCTCCCTTGCTCATTATCCCAGCTCTCTTGACAGATTCTTCAAACCCTTAACTTGTGACTTATGGGATTAGGGGATTTTGACGATCATCCGCTATACAAAGCCTACACGAGCATTTGTGATGCAGTGCACGCTGTAGGGTCGATGGTGGATCTCAGCGTAGATGGGGATATCAAGAAGTTTTACGCCTATTTCCCGAACCGGGGACAACCCCTGGCGGCGATTCGACAATGCGAAAACCTTCCCGAATCCATATTCAAGAATTCGGCCCTCCTGGAATCACTGGGGCTGACGCACTTTGTCATTTTTGGCGTCGATTTCCAGCACAACTCGTTCAATTTCTACTATCATACCGGCGAGTTGGGACTCAACCGGGCAAGATTAGAAGCCATCTTCACGGCTCTCGGTTACCAGCTTCCTTCCGATGTGGTGCTCAAAGAACTGGAAAGCGCCACAACGATCTATTTCACGTTCACGTATACCAGCGACCGGATCGAAAGGCTGTGTTTTACGCGACTGTATGAAGATGACATGACCAAGCCGGTTGAGTTTGTCCCAGCCCTCAGAGAATATATCGAGGAAGCGCCGCTCAAAGTGGAAAAGCGGAATCTGCTGATGGGCTTCACCTTCGACAAGAAAGGGATGTATCTCAAAGTAGAGCTGGATTATAGTGGGGGCCTCTACATCCCCGGTCATATGAAATACAGCGGGCTGTATCGCAGCCCGGATAAACCCTAGAGATGATTCAGTAGCCAAAGGGAGGCACCATGCAACGGAAATTGGTTAGTATGCTGCTGTTGGTTGTATTGGGAGGGACGCTGGCTTGTGCGACCGTGTCCAAGTCGGAGAAGGCCACGCCGACGCCAACGACTGCGGATGTCGGCGCGGTCACAGAAATACCGCCGACGCCTGAAGCGTTGTCTACGGAGACGCCGCCTGAAACGTTGCCTACGGAGACACCGCCGCCCACCCCGGGTTGCACCTTTGGTGTAGCATATGTGGCCGATGTGACTGTGCCTGATGACACAGTTTTTGCGCCCAACACTGCATTTGTAAAAACCTGGCGGATACAGAACTCCGGTACATGTGATTGGGAGTCGGGATCGCTCTTTGTCTACGTCTCCGGCGATCCATTGGGCGGGCCGGCTACCGTACCGCTCCCCCTGGCGGTAGCCGGGACGAATGTAGATGTGAGTGTGGATTTTGTCGCGCCCAGTGCACCCGGTACCTATCGCTCCAACTGGCAGGCGCAATCTCCCGATGGCGTGCGCTTTGGGGGGCAGGCATACGTGCAAATCGTTGTCCCTGAACCGACTCCATTGCCAACAGAGACGCCTTTGCCCACACCCACAGCGACAGAAACGCCCGCGCCTGCCGATTGGCCTGTGCTGCGGCGGACGAACACAGGGGCCAATGTGTATGCGCTCCAATACCTTCTGAAATCCGAGGGGGCTACAATCACAGCAGATGGAAACTTTGGACCGGCGACCGAGACAGCAGTTAAGGATTTCCAGCAGGCGCACGGGCTTGCCGCCGATGGGGTCGTCGGGCCGCAGACCTGGTCGGAGCTTATCAAGAACCACACATTGCGTACAGGCGATAAGGGCGATGCCGTGCAAGCGGCGCAGTATTTGTTGGTGAATGTGTACAATTTCACGATAACGATCGATGGGGTTTTTGGCTCTGGCACGCGTGGCGCTGTGCAGACCTTTCAGACGGCGCACAATCTGGCTTCCGATGGTGTTGTGGGACAAAATACCTGGAAGTTGCTGGTCGTTGGACCGTAGAACTATGCACCATTTCAGAAAACGTTGGTGGGGCAGATATTTTCTCGCATCGTTGTTCCTCATCGGATGTATGGTGACAGCATGCGGAACGAAAACGTCCGTAACGGCCATCGAGCAAAGTGACGAGGTCGCCATTTATGCTGCCGTCGTCCGTCAGATCTATGTTGAGGATGACACCTTTGGTGGAACGCTTCAACCGCCCAACCTCTACATCATCCGCTACACAAACGACAAAGCCGGCGACCCAATGGGCAAATCTGGCGAGTCACTCTTGCTTTCGGAGTCAGTCCAATCAGAAGTGAGAACTGCACTGCAGGACTTACCGGCGGAGATTATATGGGTTGATACACGCGAGAATGTGGAACTGGATTCAAACAATGGGCGTGTTGTCGGTGGCGGGGCTATCATCGGCCTGGGCAACATCTATCTGCAAGAGGACGGTTCTGCACAAGTTTCGGGAAGCATCTACGTAGCGAATTTAGCGGCCGGTGGACAGACATACAATCTGGCAAAAACCGATGGGAGATGGGAGATCATTGGAACGACCGGGATTATGTGGATAAGTTGAGCTTTATCGTCGAGCGGATAGTCCAAAGTGATCAGGTACCATTTTAGCCATTTGTGAAAGGAAAGGGAAATGGAAACAAGCGCTACCCAAAAGCGAACCCTGATCCTCGTCGCGTGGATAGTCATGCTCACCGTCTCCGACCTGCCCGACATCCTCATCACCTGGCTGGGCGGAACCATTCCAGCATGGATATTCTGGGCGAAAGCCGGATTCCTGGCGGCGTTCCTGGTACTGACGCTGGTCTGGAAAGCCCTCCGCCCGCTCTGGCAATATGTCGCCATCTTCCTCACGCTCTTCCTGGCCCTCAGCCTGAGGAATCTGGTGCGGTACACAGACTGGTTCCAGCGCAATTTCAACTACGCAGGCGTGTCATTTTTTACCGGATACGCGGCGCTTTTCGTCCTCGACATCTTCGTGGCCCTGCCGGTGCTGGTCGTTTTGTGGCTGATGAAGCGCGACCGCAAAGCTTTTTTCTTCGTCAAGGGTCAGCTCGATGCCCCGGTCGAACCGGTGCGGTGGCTGGGGATCAAAGCAGGGGAATCCTGGAAAACGTTCGGGTGGATTTTTGCCGGGTGCGCGGCGGCGGCGGTCGCCATCCCGACCATCCTCGGCATCACGCCTTCGGGTGAGACGTTCGTAAAGGCGCTACCACTCCTGCCGGCCGCCGTACTGCTGTCAGCAATCAACGCCTTCACCGAGGAAGCCTATTACCGCTGCTCGCTGCTCTCCACGCTGCACGAGGTCATCGGCAGAACCCCGGCGCTGCTGCTGACCGTGGTCTTTTTCGGCCTGGGACACTGGCTGTACGGCTCGCCGCCCGGCCTGCTCGGCGCTGCGATGGTCGGCTTTCTGGCCTGGCTGCTGGGCAAGGCGATGTTGGAAACCGAGGGGTTTTTCTGGCCCTGGTTTGTCCACCTCGTCCCGGATGTGGTGATCTTTTTCTCGTATGCGTTGCTCTTCGTTCAATCGTAACAGCGGAGCATACGAACCTGAAGACGACAAAAGTGATGTCTGCGCGGCATGGGAAAAGAGCGACAGCATTATAACCACATTCATGCTCTCGGACATTGTAGCAGAGGTATGCCAGCGATTATACAAGTCAACATGAAAACGAGCATAACGAAAAGACTATCTAAAGTTCCTGGATGGATTGCCTCTATCCTTATGATTTTCTTCACCACATTTTGGACCTACTGGGGTACCGGCGAGATGTACCACGAGGGATGGTGGGGGGCGTGGTATAACCGTCTGCCCTACATAGCGCCAATGGTGGTGACCATGATCCCCACTTTGATTGCCTTCAGATGGCCGATCGCGGGTGGAGCTTTAATCGCAGCAATCGGCATGTTCGCACTCTTCTTTTTCGCGCGTGATGTTGCGCTTATCGGTCTGATCATTGCCTTCGTCGGCGTTATTTTTGTGGTAGATGGCCTTGTCAAGCGGCAGGACACAGCAGAAGAAACGTCTGTCCAGGCTCACTGGTGGCGCCATCACTGGCGCTCTCTATTGGCCATTGGTGCGCCCCTGATCGTTTTCACGAGCGTCTCCATCCATATGCTACCTATTGTTCTAACCCGCGTGGATAATGGCAACCGCAGCGCTCAATTGATCGAGGGCAATGACGTCACACTTATATGGGCGCCAGAAGGACCAGGCTGGAACTGGCAACAGCCCTGGGGAGGATACCCCTCGTGGCAAAGCCTCGCGCTGTATGGCGTTCCACCGACAGGCTTGGGGGACAAACCCGGATATGGGCAGCAGGGCGAGGGATATGACAACATTGTCTTTGCCGATGGTGAGGATATGGCACAGACCAACCTTTGTCGCTATCTAAGCGCCGATGGTACAATGCTTATGGATGAACCCCAGAACATCTGGCGCATGCCAACTACCGAGGAAATCGTCCGCTCGCTTGTCCGGCACGGCGAGAATACCGGCTGCACCTGGCAGGGAGAGTTGGGTCAGCAAGTGACATGCGTGACCCTGCCGGACAAGGAGTCGCCCCTGTGGGCCACCGACCATCCTGTCATCTACTATTGGACCGCCGATGCCTACAACGAGAACCGTGGATACTTCGTTGCTTATAATGGAACGGTCAACGCCACCCATAAACTAGGGGGAAACCCGCGTCACAGTTATCGCTGCGTCAGAGAGCCTTAAAACTCAGTCAATCACAAATTGAGCTGGAACCACAAGCGTCTCGCGAGGCGTCTAGCTGGGTACATATCTGCATTGAATAACAGATTCGTCAAATGCAGTGTGTGCTAAGACTTTTGTAATCTCTGTCAGCAGGGAAAAAGCCCTATGAGCTAAAAACCATCACGCCTCTGCGACTCCCTGCCCCCGGAACTGGCTCATATACAGATGATGATAGAAGCCCTGCTGCGCTAACAATTCATCGTGTGTGCCGCGCTCGATAATTTCGCCATTGTCGATCACCAGAATCCTGTCAGCTTCGCGGATCGTGCTCAGGCGGTGGGCGATAACGAAACTGGTGCGTCCTTTCATCAACCGCAGCAGCGCCTCCTGGATGTGCTGCTCGGTGCGGGTGTCCACGCTGCTCGTGGCCTCGTCGAGGATGAGGATGCCCGGATCGGCCAAGATCGCGCGGGCGATGGCGAGCAACTGGCGTTGTCCCTGGCTCAGGTTGCTTCCGCGCTCCGATAGCTCCGTCTGGTAGCCCTGCGGTAGGCGGCGAATGAACTGGTCAGCGTTCGCCAGCGTCGCCGCCGCGATGACCTCGTCATCCGTCGCGTCGAGCCGTCCGTAGCGGATGTTCTCCATCACCGACTCGGAAAACAGGAAGGTGTCTTGCAGCACCACGCCGAGCTTGCGGCGCAGGCTGGCTTTGTTATAGTCACGCAACTCCACCCCGTCGATGCGAATGCTGCCGCCCTGGATATCGTAGAAGCGCGAGAGCAGGTTGATCATCGTCGTCTTGCCCGCGCCCGTCGGGCCGACCAGCGCCATCGTCTTCCCCGGCTCGGCGTGGAAGCTCATATCCTTGATGACCGGCACATCGGACACGTAGCTGAAGTCCACGTGATCGAAGACCACGTCGCCCTTTACCTTGTCCAACACGATCGCGTTGGGTGCTTCGAGGATTTCTGGCTGCTGATCAAGCAGTTCGAAGACGCGCTCGGCCCCGGCCAACGCGGACTGAATCTGGTTGTAGAGGTCGCCCAACTGGCGCAGCGGCCCGGCAAAGCGGCGCGAGTAGTTGTAGAACGTGAGAATCGTGCCGACTGTCGCCAAACCGCGAATCACCATCCACCCGCCCAACCCCGCGAGGATGGCGATATTGGCGTTGCTGAAGATGCCCATCAGCGGCGGGATCAACGTCGCGTAGGTCTGGGCGCGGATGCCCACGTCGCGCGTCTCCTCGTTCACCCGGTCGAATTTCGACAGCGTCGTGCCCTCCTGCCCAAAGGCGATGATCACACGCTGCCCGCTGAAGATCTCCTCCAATTCGCCGTTCAACTGTCCGGTGCGCATCTGGAAATCACGGAAGCCCTGGCGCGTGCGTTTGCCGACGAACCCCGTAAACCACATCATCAACGGGAAAACGAACATCGAGCCGAGCGCCAACCAGAAGTTGATGGAGAACATCATCACCACGATCCCCACCAGCGAAAGTAGCCCGCCGATCAGGTCCGTCACATTCTGCGCCAGCAAGCGTCCAAGCGCGTCAAGGTCGTTGGTGAGGCGGCTCATCAAATCGCCGTGTGGGTGCTGGTCGAAGAAGCTCAGAGAAAGCGTCTGTAAATGCCCGAAGAGCTGCTCGCGCATCGTACGCATCACCTTCTGCACCATATTCACCATCAGCCGCGCCAATACCACGCGCAAGGCCCAGACCACCAGATAGACGCCGATCATCAGTAGGACGATCCGCGCCAGCCCGGGTACGTCGCGTTCGACGATAAAGCGGTCGATGGCCACACCGTTGAGATACGGGCCGACCAGGTCCAGAAGCGTGCTCGCCACCACCAAAACGGCGGCCACCGCCAATACAACACTGTGCGGGCGCAGGTAGCCGAGCAAACGTCGCAACGTGCCACGCACGTCACGCGCCTTCTCGATCTTCGTCCCAAATCGCCGCCCGCCCGGGCCCGGTCCCCCCACCGGTGCACCGCCCGGCTGTTGTCCTCCACGCTCTCCAAGACCGCCCGCGCCGCCCCGGTCATTTCCTCCAGCAGAACCTTGTCGTCGTTCCATAATTCCCTGTCTCCCGTCTCCTATCTACCGTCTACCGTTTCCCAACTGCGATTCGTAAATCTCCTGATAAATCGGGCTGCGCGCCAGCAACTCGGCGTGCGCGCCCACGTCGGCGATGCGGCCTCCGTCCAGCACGACGATCTTGTCGGCGGTGAGGACCGTGCTGATGCGCTGCGCGACGACGAAAACGGTGCTCCGGTGCGCCAGTTGGGTGCGCAAGAGGCTATCCAGCGCGTCTTGCAGCTTGCTCTCGGTTTCCACATCGACTGCGCTGGTGCTGTCGTCGAGGATCAGCACGCGCGGGCGAACGCACAACGCGCGCGCGATGGCGATGCGTTGCTTCTGTCCGCCGGAGAGGTTGACCCCGCGCTGCCCCACGAGCGTGTCGTAGCCGTCGGGCATGGCTATGATGAAGTTGTGCGCCTGCGCGGCCTGCGCCGCGGCGATCACTTCTTCTTCGGTGGCATCTGGCCGACCGTAGCGGATGTTGTCGCGCACGGAGCCGCTGAAGAGCACCGCTTCTTGCAGCGCGATGCCGACCTGAGTCCGCAGTTCGTGCATCGGCCACTCACGCACGTCCACCCCATCGATGAGCACGCGGCCCCCATCCACGTCGTAGAAACGCGGGATCAGGTGGATGAGGCTGGATTTGCCGGAACCGGTCGCGCCGAGAAGAGCCACCGTTTCCCCTGGTTCGGCGACCAGGTTTACATCCGTCAGGACGGCATCTGCGCAGCCGTGGTTGTAGCTGAAACACACGTCCTCGAAGATCACGCGCCCGGCAGCCGTCGCCGGTTTCTGCGTCACGGCAGGCGGTTGGACTTCCGGTTCGCTGTCGAGCACTTCCAGGATGCGGCTTGCGGAGGCTTCGGCAGCGGAAAGCGGCGCGATCATCCCGATAAGCATCGTCATCGGGAATATTGAGAAGATCATGTAGTTGACCGACGCCATAATCTGTCCAACGGTGATGTTGCTCGCAATTGCCAGATTACCGCCGAACCAGATCACACCCGCGGTCGCCAGATTGGTGATCGTCATCATCAGCGGCATCAAGACAACGACGAAGTTAAACACCTTCAGGGTCTGCGCCATCAAATCATCGTTGGCGCGCGCGAAACGCTTTTTTTCGTGTTCGGCGCGGACGAAGGCCTTGACCACGCGCACGCCGGCCAGGTTTTCCTGCATCACCGTGTTGAGTTTGTCCAGCTTCTCCTGGACGATGAGGAACATCGGGCGCGCTTTGACGAGAAAGAGCACGACAATGCCAAAAAGCAGAGGCAGCATCCCCAGCCACAGCCAAGCCAACTGGCGCGCGGTAAGGATCAGCATCACCACAGAACCGGCGGCCCACAACGGCGCGCGCGTGAGAATGCGCAGGCTCATCATCATGATCATCTGCACCTGGGTGATGTCGCTGGTGGCGCGGACGATCAGTTGCCCGGTCTGCAAGCGGTCCAGGTTGCCGAAGGAGAGCGTCTGCACTTTGCGCACGAAGGCACTACGAATATCGGTGCTGGTTTTCAACCCCACACGCACGGAGAGGATGATGTTGCCGACCGAGATCAGCGCCTCCAACACCGCCACGCTAAGCATCAAAAGTGCGGTATTGATGATGACGGGCATATTCTGCGCTCTCACCCCCTCATCGATCACCCGCTGTGTCAATCGGGGGATCGCCAGGTCGGCGGCAACCACGCCAATCAACAATAATAGCGCCGCAATCGCCTCCCAGCGGTAAGGTTTCATGTATTTGTATAAACGCCACAATGATTTCATACGAGACTCCTTGAAAATGGCAAATCGGCGAATCAGCGAATGGAAGAATCATGAATCATGATTCATGATTCACATATCACACATCAGATAGTGCATGGCGACGTCCAGGGCTTCGGTGGAGAGGCGGTCGCGCAAGGATTCGTCGGTCAAGCGTCCGCTGTAGTAGAACAGCAGCGGCGCGTGGACGGTGGCGAAGGCGACGCCGGCCGCCAGCAAAGGGTCGCGTTCGACAAACACGCCGCGCTCCATGCCAATCTGTGCCAACTGCGTCAGGTAGCGGATATTGCCCTGATAGGGACGGTGCGGTTGCTCCTGCCACGCGCCGCCGGGCGAGATGGGTTGAACCCATATAAAAGCGTATAGTGCGGGATGTTCCTTCGCTGTCGTCGCGTAACGGGCGAGGGATTCACGCATGACGGCGGCGACATCGCCGGTTTCGGCCCGGCGCAGCGCCTCGGCGCGCGTCGCCTCGCGTCCTTCGCGCAGTCGCGCGCGCAGGGCAGCGGATAGCGCATTGTGGTTCTCGAAGTAGGTGTACAAGACCATGTGCGACACGCCAAGCCGGTCGGCGATGACGCGCGTGCTGAGGGCCTCCGGGCCTTGTTCCATCAATAGCTCGTGCGCGGCGTCCAGGATACGCTCGCGCATCGCTTCGCGTTCTTCTTCGGTCTGTTTCGGTCGTGGCATACACTTTCCTTTTATTATTTACGCCGTATAATTTATACACTGTAAACCGTATTTGTCAATAGTGGGAGACAGGGTTATCACACTTGATCATTTCTGGCAGCGAAATGCGGCCTAAAGATCGGGGATAATGGGGGGTTTCATGGCGAGGCGAAGCCTCGCCATGAAACCCCTTCTAAAAACATCGCGATTTGCAATTTGATAGGAGGTTGTTATGCGTGCTTTAGTGTTGGATGAGGAATTGTGCTTTGTGGAAGACTACCCCACCCCATCACCACAGCCGGGCGAGGCGCTGATTCGCGTGCATATGGCCGGTATCTGCAACACCGATATGGAATTGGTACACGGGTATATGCAATTTCGTGGGGTGCTCGGACACGAATTCGTGGGCACAGTAGAACGCGCTCCTGGCGCGGAGGTCTGGGAAGGGAAACGCGTCGTCGGCGACATCAATGCCGCTTGTGGTGTCTGCGCGACATGCCGCGCGGGACGCCACACGCACTGTCCGCATCGCACGACGCTCGGTATCAACGGGCGTGACGGGGCGCTCGCCGAATATCTCACGCTCCCCGTGGCGAACCTGTACGCCGTTCTGAAGGATATGCCCGATGAAGTCACCGTGTTCACCGAACCATTGGCTGCCGCCTGCGAGATTCTCGAACAAGTCCACATCCATCCCACGGATCGCGTCATCGTGCTGGGCGACGGCAAGCTGGGCCTGCTTTGCGCGCAAGTGCTGGCACTCACCGGCTGCGAGTTGACTGCCATCGGACGACATGCGGAGAAACTGGACATTCTGGCGCGAAGGGGGATTGCCACACTGCACGTGGAACGCAATGCAACGGTGCAATTGGCGGAAATTGCCGGCAGTGCCGATGTCGTCGTCGAGGCAACGGGGCATTCCGATGGGTACGCCACCGCATGCGCACTGGTGCGCCCACGTGGGACATTGGTGCTCAAATCCACGTATCACGGCACAGTGGAAGCCAACCTTACGATGGCGGTCGTCAACGAGATTACGCTCGTTGGATCGCGCTGTGGGCCGTTTGCGCCGGCGCTACGTCTGCTGGAACGCAGCGCGGTGAACGTCACGGCGCTAATCGAGGCCCGCTATCCGTTCGATGCGATACTCACGGCGTTCGCACACGCCAAACAACGAGGGGCGCTCAAAGTGCTGGTTAGCGTCTAATCCTTGCGCGCTTCCGGCAAGCGAATTGTGAAGGTGCTGCCCATCCCAAGTTCGCTCACAACACCGACTTCACCTTCCATGCATGTGATCAAGGCTTTGACAATCGATAATCCCAGACCAATCCCTTGTTGTTCCATTTTTTCCCGGTTGATCTGGCGAAAACGCTCGAAGAGACGCGTCACGCCTTGCGGGGCAATCCCAACGCCTTCATCGGTGACGGCGATTTCGACCCAGCCATCGTCAGCTTTGGCCGAGACCGTCACCCGTTTCCCTTTGTTTCGAGAGAACTTGATCGCATTGTCGATCAGCCGTCCCAGCGCATCGGTCAAGAAGTTATCGTAAATCAAGACCGCCGGTAAATCGGGCGCGATGTCGGTCTCCAGGGTAATATTTTCGCGGTTCGCTTGCATTCCAAACAAGTCAACAGTATGCGTGATCAGCTCGCCGAGATTATCGCGTGTCGTCGAGAGAAGCCGGAATTCTCGTTCCAGTTGCCCGGTATCCAGGCGCACAATCATCAGCAAATCTTCGACCAGGTTTTTCAGCCGGTCGGCGCCGCGCCGGATACCCACCAGATACTGCTGGAATTCACCGGAGGGCAGTATGGCCGCATCCTCCAGGGCTAACTCGGTGTAGCCGTAGACGCTCGTCAACGGCGTACGCAATTCGTGACTCAGCAACGTGATAATTTGCTGTTTAAGTTCCTCGAACTCGCCCTCGGTTGCCTCACGGATGGCCTCAGCGCGCCCAATCCGCGAACGCACGACCACAAGGAGTTCCTGGGGATCAAAGGGCTTGACGAGGTAATCCTCGGCCCCCATGGCTTTGCCTTTCAGGCGATCCTCTTTCTCGGCCCGCGCCGTCAGAAAGATAAAGGGAATAGGCACCCATTCAGGACGGGCATGGACCGCTTCGAAAAACTTATAACCATCCATGCGGGGCATCGAAATATCGGCAATGATGAGATTAGGCGTAAACGTCCGCATCACCTCTAAGCCCTCAACACCATCACCGGCCGTGACCACCTTATAGCCTTCCATCTCCAACACATCACGGATAGCCATCAGCAAAAGGTCCTGATCCTCTACCACGAGAATTTGCTTCTTCGGCATCGATTCCTCCTTCCGTCAACAGACATATTCAAAACGCCCGTGCTTGCCAGAACAGTCACCATTAACAGTTCAAACGTCCATCAAGGGTATCCACACTGTAAACCTCGAACCGACACCCACTTGACTCTCGACTGTTACTATGCCACCATGTAATTCTACTATCTCTTTGACAATTGCCAATCCCAAACCGCTGCCCTGAATGCGCAATTCCTGCGGTTCACTGCCTCGAAAGAAGCGCTCGAAGAGATGATGGATTTCTGGTTCAGGGATGCCCATACCAGAGTCCTGTACCGTTACTACTGCCCAGAGACGTGCATCTTTCTCTTGACATTCCGTGGTCACCTGAATATGTCCACCGCTGGGTGTGTAACTAATCGCATTTTCGATCAGGTTGTTCACCACCTGCATAAATTTGTCATAATCGACCGAGGCCATCGTTTTCCCGTTCGTCGATTGATAAGCCATCGTCAGGCCGCGCGAATCAGCCAGGATGTGATGGCTCATCACCGCCATCTCGGTCAGAAGATTCAGATCGACGACCCGCCGGTTCAGTTCCAACTGTCCCGCTTCGATCCGTGAAATCTGAAGGATGTCTTCCACCAGTTTCGAGAGACGATCCACCTCACGTTCCAGCGGTTCGAAATAGCGCTGCGCATTTTCTGGGGTACTGCGCTGGATCAGCGACGAATACAGGCGAATCGAGGTCAACGGTGTACGTAGTTCGTGTGAAACGTTGGAAACGAACTGTGACTTGACACGGTCCAATGCCTTGAGATAGCTCACATCATGAACGACGACGAGAACAGCCGGCCCCACCACACCCTGTTCCCCAAAAATAGGCGACGCGCTCAATTCCAGATCTAGACCGCTCAATTCGAGCACTGCATCCGGACGAACATGCGCGCGCTGGGCCAGGTCACGGATCGTCTCGCGCAGCCGCTCGATGTCCGACGAGGGAAGCGAATGGTAAAGCCACATCCTGGCGACCCGGTTGGTGTCGGCAATTTGCCCATCGCTATCGGTGATAATAATCCCATCGGATGTACTGCCGAGGACGGCTTCCAACCAGGCGTTCTGCGCCTCCAATTCGGCAGTACGTTCTCGTACCCGCCGCTCCAAAACCGTGGTATGATGTAATGTTTTTTGGTATAGGCGCGCGTTCTGGAGCGCAATCGAGGCATGGTCGGCGAAGGCCTTAAGGCGCTGGGCCTCCTGCGGACCAAATTGGTGGGGGGTCAGGCCAGCGACGTTGATAAAACCCTCTGTCTTGCCGGCGATACAAATGGGGGCCGCTACGTAGGCGCGCAGCTTCTCTTGCCCACGACTTACGCGCCAGCGTGGATCGTGGTGAGTGTCGCTCACAAATGTCGGGAGACCGTCCTCCATCATCTGCGCCAGACTCGGATACGTCATAATCGGGATATTGTCACGTCCCTGAGTGGGCATCGCAATTTGGTTCTCTTCGTAGCCGCGCCAGCGGATCATACGGCCCACGCCCCCTTCAACCAAGATGATGTTGTAGGTGTCGCCGCGCACGAAGCGCACCACTTGATCCAGGATGTAGTCCAGCACTTGATCCAAGTCGAGCACACTGCTCACGACTGCCGCCGCCGCTTCCAGCGCCTCGGCGAGTTCCCGTTGAACGCGCTGCGCCTCGAACAAACGGGCATTCTCGATGGCAATGGCGGCCTGTTGGGCAAATGCCTGAACCACACGGATGTCCTCTTCCGTATACTTCCGCACGCCCTGGTTGTCGATGGTCAATGCGCCGATGACTTTGTCGCGCACCCACAGCGGCACTCCGATGTTCGAGCGCATGTAGAGTGCCTCGCTAAAGGGTATCCAACCCATATTGTGCTGATGGATATCCTCAATGGTGACAACTTCACCCGCGGCCAGACAGCGGTTATATGGATAATACTTCAGTGGATAACACTGCCCTATTGGCGCATGAGGCGCGTTACGGGTAGCGATTACGCACATCGCATCCTGTTCGAGAATCTGGATACTACCACTGTCATAGGGGAAGATACTTTCCAACTGATCCATAATCAAGGTGAGCACTTCTTGCAGGTCCAACGTATTGACGACCAGGGCCGTGGCCTGTAAGCGCTCGGCGATCTTGCGATGGTGCTGCTCCGCCCGAAACAGACGATCATTTTCCACCGCGATGGCCGTCATATTCGCGATTTGTCGCAGCACGGGAATGTGCGCCGCTGTCAGCGCCTGATGGCTTCCCAGATAGAGCACGCCTACGACCCGCTCGCCAACGACCAACGGGAGAACCACCCGCGAGCGCGCGCCCAGGGCCTGGAGATCTGCAAGCAACGGTTCATCATGCGCTTCACCCGAAACAGCGCAAATATGTGGCTGCAAGTCCCTCACGTGCGCCCGCACATCGGGAGGCAGCGCAAGGGCACTGCCCACCGGCAATGCAAGAAGGGTGGATTCCACAACCATGAGGATATGCCGTGATTCGTCACGTAACGCAAGCACAACCGGCTCACATTCAGCCAGTCCCATGAGACCCTGCACCAACACCGGAAAAGCCTGCGATATGTCAGGCGCATTCAACGCCCGCGCGATCTCGCTGATATGCTCTTGTTCGTGCGCGCGTTGCTGTTCCTGGCTGAACAACTGCGCGTTGAAAATGGCAATGGCAATGGTGGCGACTGCGGACTCCAGCAGCCGGCAATACTCGGGAGTGAAGAAAGCGCGCCCGGGTGCGGAGAGCGTCATCACACCGATCATGTCTTCGCCGTTGAACAGGGGGACACTGACCCCAGACCGCGGCGGCCCGCCTTTACGCACCAGGAACCAACGTGGGTCAGTTGCTACATCATCTATCACCGCCATCTGTCGATGCTTCACCACCCAGCCGGTCAGTCCTTCTCCTGCCTGAAAACGCTCCATCATAAATTGCAGGATGTCACCCTCAAATCCAACCTGGGCCATCAACTGTATGGCTTCTGTTTTGGCATCCACGATGAAGAGCAGTCCATACGAGCCTTTGAAGACCGTACAGATTTCGTCCAGTGCCAACTGGCAGACGGTGTGAATGTCTAGACTGCTCGAAAGATGCTGCCCCAAGCGATAGAGCAGTTCCAACTGAGCCTTTTCTTGACCCAACGAGGCCAGTAGCCGGAAGTTCTCGATGGCGGCAGCGGCCTGATTGGCGATAACTGACACAAGCACCACATCCTGTTCGGTCAAGGCCGGCACAGCAGCAGGACGCGTCGCCAGCAACAAACCAATCATCTCATCCTGATACAACAATGGGGCAACAACCGCGGAGTTGCATTGACGGTCAAATCGCGCAGCAAAGTCAAGCGCCTCCCCATTCAAAAGGAGGCGCTCGTTTGTCAGCAAGGTTGGCCGTCCAGGAGTCCAAAGATGTGCGCGGGCGATTTCGCTCAGCGCCTCAAACGACAGACTCAGATCAGGGTCCGCATCTGGCCCCGCCTGCACGCAATCGAAGATTCGACGTTTGTGTATATCAAACGTTACCAACAACACCCACGATGCACCGACTGCCGCGCACGCCCCATCCACCACAGCCCGCAACAAGTCCGGCAGATTATCGAATGTAATCAGCGAATGAGCCAACTGATAAAGCGCACCAATTCCCGAGAACGGTTCGGGCAGGCGAGATGGGTCTTCAACAGCATCCACAAGTTTCTCCAGTGAAAACAGTATCTCAATCTCCAAATGTCAGGCCAACAGCACTCGCGCTTGATCGGGTGTCATCGCCTCGCCCTGCGCGATGCGGTTCTCCAAACTTTTTGCCAGAACTTTATTGTTGATCACAATCGAGCCGACAATCTTGCCCTTATGTAAAACGATCTTCTTGTAGCTATTGGCGTCAGCCTCTATCGTGCGAATCTCGATGTAGTCGTCGGTTTCGGGATTGACTAGGCCAACGGAACTAACATCAATACCGACAACCTTCAACGTCGTCGAAGGCACAACAACGTCGTAGATGGTTGCATCGCCCGCCATATTCGCCGCGGCGATCCGCCCCTGCGCCTGTGCAATTGGGGCAATAGCCCAGGAGTAGCCTTTGAAAATGGCCGCGTCACCGGCGGCATAGATATCTGGCGCGCTCGTGGCCATATGCTCGTCTACCACGATGCCGCGATCCACCGCCAGTCCAGCCGCCTGGGCCAGACTCGCCTGACAGCGCACGCCCGACGCCACCAGGATCATCCCGGCAGGGAATTCCTGTCCATCTTTTAAGCGCAGACCGCTCACCGCATGATCGCCCATAATTTCTTCGGCTTGCGCACCGACGATCACACGAATGCCCAGGGATTCGACGAAGCGCTGCAACACCGCAGCGCCCTCGACATCCAATTGACGCGGCAACAGGCGCGGGAAAAACTCCAGCACAGTGACATCGCCGCAGAAGCCCAACAGCCCGCGCGCCGCCTCCAGTCCCAGCAGGCCGCCCCCCAGGACAATCGTCTTCCCACAAGCTGACGCCACCTGCTCAAGTTCCAAGGTATCGGCCAGGGTGCGCCAGGTGAAGACACCGCTTTTGTCAGCACCCTTGAGCGGCGGAACGAAAGGCACGCTGCCCGTCGCTAACAAGAGCTTATCGTACTCCACCCGCGTGCCATCCACCAGAGTGATCGTCCTGGCGTCCGGCTCAATACGCGTGACACTGCGGCCCAAGTGAACATCGATGCCGCGTCCTTTGTACCACGCCAAATCGCGGCGCAGCAGCCGTTCTAACGTGATTCCACCAGCCAGAAATTCCGTCAACTGGGGACGGTAATAATACGGATAGGTCTCATCCGAGAAAACCGCAATTTTGCTGGATCCGCGGTTCGCCAATTCCAACGCCGCCGTGATGCCCGCCACACCCCCGCCAACGATGACAAAGCGCATGTCCGACTCCTTTCAAACTTCGCGTGCCTTTCCCTCTATTCTACAGCAAAACACGCAAGAGATAAACTCTGAACGCTTGCGGGCACGTTGCAAATTGAGAACAAACTCGCGTCAAAAAAGACCTGATAGGCTCTGGTGACACCTATCAGGTCTGGCAAAGTTCTCGCCACTAGGATTGAGTGGCTCCTGATGAGTGCGCCACACCTACGGTTTGTACGTCTCCGCGAGATAAGTAACAAGCACAGTCTCCTCATCAGAATTCAGCACAGCGCCCTTTTGGATCATCCGGGTGACGACTTGCTGCCATTGTTCCTGCGTGTAGCGCGCGTCTGTCGTCTTGCTCAGGCTGTGACAATCGACGCAACGTGCCTCCAAAAGCGCAGCCGCGTCGATCGGCGGAGTTTCCGCGCCGGCCTGAGTCTCAGCCGGAACAACAACGGTGGCTGCTGGAGCAGGCGTCGAAGTCGTGCCACCGCACGCACTGAACAGCAGCCCGCCGACAAACACTAACAGCACAAACCATACCATCGTTTGGATACGCATCAGTTCCTCCTTAACCTGGCAGTGACCTTTATACAGCCTCGAACTATCGCGTTGGGCAGCGGGTGACCTGAACTTCATTGTTCTCAAAAACAAATGTGGCGGGGATTTGCACCCGCGCGGCGCACGTCAATGGCTGTTTGCTATAGGCCACGTGGACGCGTCCGGTCTCGACGACCGGCAGCTGTTCACCAAGCGCCATCAAACCAATTTCCGCGTAGTAGATACCCACCGACGCAAAGCGCACAAATCCCCCCGGCGCGATTTCAATCCCCTTCCAATCCCCGGCTGCCGCGCTCAACAACGCACCATCCGTATCTCCCCCCAGCGTATCGTCGTGCAAAGAGGTGAAAACGACCTCCTGATCGGCCAATCCGGCAGCGTATAAATGGCCATGCACTGTCAGCTTTCCCGCTGCACCAGCTTTGATAATTGTGCCCGCGTCGATAGTCAGGAAGCTATCTGCCCCCACAACCACCTCGCCTTCAAGGATGCGTGGGATTTGCGCTTCCTCACTTTCGCCCAACAGCGCCCACCGTTGTTCACTGTCCAACGTCCCGGTGACAATGGCCACACCTTGCACCGCATTGTTCTGGAAAGTGGTGGCCCTTAAGTCCGGCGATGAACCGGGCGTCATTCGCAATCCAGGCCCCGGCGCTAAAGCAATCTGGCTGCTATACAACACAGGGGAGGTGTCCTGCAACGTCATCGTCGCATAGCGTATCTGAACGTAGTGAAATTCTGAAGCGACTTCGGCATGCTCCAGAATGATACCACCCCAGACGCGCCTATCGCGCGAGACGAGCGCACCGCCGGTATCCCCACCGTATTCGTCATCGTAGAGTGAGGTGAAAATGATGTACTCTTCGGGATTGTTGTTCCCCACAGCCGACAGAGCGCCCTGCACCACCAAACGCCCCTGTTCAGCAAACTTCACGATTACGCCGGGATGAATGGTCAGTTTCGCCTGCGGCGCGACAACGATTGTATCGCGCACAACGCGCACGATGGGTGTCTCACCGCCCAGCCGCTCCCACACGCGCGTGCCCGGCCCAGTGATGGTCATATCACCGAACAGTTCCAACACATTCCCGCCACCATTGCGATCCAAAGTGAGGTTATTGAGGACCGGAAAGGCGTTGGCATCAGCGCTCAATGGATACCCGGCAGCATCGGTAATCGTTACATCGGTCAGCTCCGGCGAACCACCCTGCATGACGACCACCGCTTTCCCATACCCGCCATACCGGAGGATGACATCGCGCAAATACGATTTCTCGCTGCTCTCGAAGAACGTCAAACCGCCCCAATCGCCGGGCTGCGGATCAATGGACTCCCTGTACGTCGCCCCGCCCGCATCTTCGGCACTGTCATGTAGCGAAGTGAAGATCACGCCCTCGGCCTGCAACAGGCCATGCACCCAGATCCCCGGCAGATGTCCCCTAGGCATGTGCCAGAACTTCACGATAGCGCCGGATTGGATATCCAGCGTCGCGCCCTCTTCCACCCGCAACAAACCGGAAACAACATACGGCACGTTGATATTCGGCCACATCGCATTTGAGGCATGCAGCGTTCCAGGGAGCACCTCGACCCCACTGACGGGGTTGTCCGCCAGTATGACATTATTGGACAGGTCAGGCACCACACTGCCATCGATGCTGACCGGGAAAAGCGCAGCGTGCGCAATTGTGAGGTCCGACAGCACGGGCACGCTGTCTGCCAGATAGAGCGCACGTTCCCCGGCGTATTCGATAACGGCGTGACTCAACACCGTCGCGTCGGCGGAATTGTGAAGCCGTATGCCCTCCCACCCGCCTGGCATTTTGTCGAACGCTGTGAATGTAACGGGCGCGTCATCATTACCACAAACGTACAACGTTCCGTAAACGTCGAGCGACGCCTCGCGCGTAAAGACCAACGTCGCCTCAGGGTAGATGAACAACCGCACCCCTTCCGGCACAATTAGTGTTTCGGTAATCGCTACTTGCGTACCGGTGAAGACTGTGTCCACGGCTAATTCACCGCCCAATGTCTCCACCAACGTGAACTCATCGAGTTTCAGGGCACGGCACGCCCCCAACGCGGGACGCGACAATGCCCTTGTTACAGGCAGAGACAGGCTGTCAGGCCCGACTGAGGAAGGGGCGCGCAGGAAGAAATACCATGCGAGCAACCCAATCAGGACAGGGAGCAGAATCAGGCCTAAGATGCTGAACAATACCCGCCCATCGAAGATGCGGAACTTGCGGCGGGGTGCGGCCCGTGGCGCTTCAGCCGCGCCGGTTTCGAGGTCGGAAGACACAGCCCCGGCCTCCGAAGGTATTTCGCCGGCAGGCATAACCGGTGCGGACAGTGAAGTGGCGGCCTGTTGTGGTGTGGAAGGCGTAAAACCATGAGAGCGCAATCGGCGCGCCCGCTGCAGGAAACTCTCTTCCGGTTCCAGTGCACTCTCCGGCACAGCCGGTTCCGGCTCCGGTTCGGGTTCTTCTTCCTCTAGCCCGATAAAGGGCATGATCGGCGTGGGGATTACGACTGGCTTTGGCGGCGTCACGACCGATGCGGGCTCCTCAACAACAGGAGGCGCTGGCTCGGGTTCTACTTCACCGGTAAACAGTTCGCCCCACCCAAACATATCGTCATCAGCAACAGGCGGTTCAACTTGCGCCTCAGACGCGGCTGCCGGCTCTTCGGTATAGAGGTCGCCCCAATTAAAGGTGTCAGCCGGTACAGGAGACTCGGCCTCGGGCGCAACCTCCGGTTCTTCGGTATAGAGGTCGCCCCAATTAAAGGTGTCAGCCGGTGCAGGAGATTCGGCTTCGGGCGCTGGCTCAGGTTCAGCTTCCGGTTCTTCGGTGAGCACCGTGCCCCAGCCAAACACATCACCTAAATCCGGGAACTCGGGTTCCACGACGACACCCCCACCCGGCTCAGGCAGCGGCATTCCGGAACGCAGTGCTTCCACGCCCGCCAGCGCATCCGGGTTATTCGGCTCAACACGCAAAGCCTGCTGCAAGCAGTCGGACTGCCGCTTTGGATCGTCGAGCGTCTGCGCCAGCCACAGCCAGGCCAACGCGTTGTTCGGATCCCGGCGAATAATCTGGAGCAGTAACCCGCGCGCGTCATCGTAGAATCCCAACCGGGCGCTTTCAATCGCATTTTGGAGCAGTGGGTCTTCCATCTGTCACCTTCCTTGAAAAATGACGAATGGCAAATGGCGAATAGTTCGGCAAATGCCACAACACATTTATCCCCTGAGCAAATTATACGCGATAACGTCCAGTTTGCCTACTGACCGACCTATTACGCTCTCCTACCAGCTAGGCGGAATCGGCCACCAGTTGTCCTCGCGACCGCTGGCGGCTGCATCCCAGGCGTCGGCCAGTGCCTCGACAGAGCGATGCTCTGGCGGCAGGACATCAAACCCCCGCCATTCGCCGGTGCGCGCGCCCGGCAACTGCAACTGCGTGTTCCGGCAATACTCGTACCAATCCCTGAAGGTGTGCCACTTGATTTCGACGCCGTAAGGTTCAGGCCGCTGCGTCATCGGCGACAGTGGCTCGACGGTGTGACACGAGTTGAGGATCTTCAATTTGGAATGTGGATACGTATCGTAGATGGTCTGCGCCAAACTGATGGACTGTTGAATGGCTTCCTCGTCCTCGCCCGGCAGGTTTAGTGAAAAGTAGACGATGATGGGGACGTTATACATGTTGACCTCGTCAAGCGCGTTGAGCAACTGCGCGTCGTTGTAACGTTTGCCGTTCAGGCGGCGCACCCGCTCCGAACCGGAATAGGGGTTCAGAGCCACGCTGGAGTGGTCCATATCCGCCGTGCGTACGAAGTCCTTCATAAAGCCCGGCGGCGGGAGCTGGAAGAACTCGTTGTAGAGGCCGATCTTGATACCTTCCCGGCGTATCGCGCGGAAGAGCGACCGCCAATAATGCTCGCCCATTGCGGCAAGGTCGTAAGAAAAGCACACCTGAATCGCTTTGTGCTCGATCAGATGCTTGATCTCATTCACAATCGTCTCTACAGGGACAGGCACAATGCCATCGCGCCCGGCAATCGCCTTGTGCGCGCTCTTCGCGCCCCCGCAATACGAACACTCAAAGTCACAGCCGCGCGCCGTGGTGATCCAGCGGCCCCGGTACTTGCTGATGTCCGCACCCTGGCGGGCCTGGTGCGCCACCTCCATATCGATGACCAGGTATTCGTGGACAAAGTACTCGTCCTGGTGCTCCAACCAGTCCAGGTCGATAAAATTGAAGTCCGCGAAATCCTCAGGGCAGGCGCAGTACGTGCGGGGATTCTCGATCACTTCCCCCTGGCGGCGGTACGTGAGGTTGGGCACGCCGGAGAGATCGGGCAAGACGCCGCGTTCCACACGCATCAACGCCTGAGCCAACGCCAACAACGGGCGTTCGGCATCGCCCCGGATAACGAAATCGACCACGGGCAGTTCGCGCACGATCTCACCTGCAAAAGCGGACGCCGTCAGCCCGCCGAGGATGATCCAGGCATCCGGCAGCACCTGCTTGACCACCTGCGCGACGTTGATCGCGCCGTAGCTGTGCTCGTACCAATGCAGGTCGATGAGCACCATCCGCGCTTCGCGGTGATTGTGCAACCATTGCCGCAGGTTGAACGCGCTGTCGATCTTTTTCTCCAGCGGGAAGTTAACGCCTCTGACAGGGATGCCGTTGTCACAGAGCAGGTTCAGCAACGCCGGTACGCCCATCGGCATCAGGCCATACGGACGCCCGAACTTCGCGCGTGCCGGCGTATCATAGAGGTCCACGGCCTGTTTGGCCGGGTGAATATACAAAGCAGCAGGTGCTACGTCCACACGATCCTCCTAAAAAATGCCAAACGGCAAATCGCGATTCACCAACTCGGTGGGATGGGCCACCAACAACTCTCGTGGTCCTTCTGTGCTGCATCCCAGGCGTCGGCCATCGCTTCCAGAGAACGGTCTGCCGGGTCACTCGGCGCGAAGCCACGGTACAGTTCGGTACGCGCCGCCGGCCCACCCAACTGCGTATCACGACAATAAGTATACCAGTCTGCGAACGTTCGCATTGTCACATCGATAGCATACTTTTCGGGATACACTGCCATCGGCGACAACGGGTCCAGGGTATGGCAGGAGTTCATGATCCGTATCCGGGAGGGCGGGTAAACCTGGCAAATCTGTTCGGCCAGCGCGATGGTCTCTTTGAGCGTCTCAGCATTCTCGCCGGGCAGGTTCAGGGAGAAGTAGACGAGGGCGAAAATATCATGGAGATTGAGCGCATCCAGGATGTTGAACAACTCCGTGTTGGTGAAGAGCTTGCCATTGAGCCGGCGCACCCGCTCGTTGCCGGAGAGCGGGCTGAAGGCCAGGCACGAGTGCTCACGCTCCGCAATCTGGGCGAAGCGTTTGACAAAAGTGGGGGGCGGAAGCTGGAAACATTCGTTGTACAAGCCGATCTTGATCTTCCGCTGTCGTATCAGCGAAAAGAAGGTACGCCAGTACTCGTCGCCCAATTCGGCAATGTCATAGGAGAGCGAGGCCTGCTCTATGCCGGCAGCCATCAGGCGCTCCAATTCGTCCACCACCACGACAGGAGAGCGAGGCACGATACCATCACGCATCGCCAGGGTTTTATGTGCGCTCTTACAGCCGCCACAGTAGGAACACTCGTGTTTGCACCCCCGCGCTGTAGCGATCCACCGTCCCAGGAAGGGATCGGTCTTCAATGCGGCGCGCGCCTTGGGCAAATCGGTGACCAGATACTCGTGGACGAAATACTCGGTGTGATGTTCCATAAAGCTCAAGTCCACGTAGTCGAGGCGATCCAGGTCTTCGGGAGTGGCGCAATAACCGAGTGGGTTCTCGATCACCTTGCCGTCGCTACGGTAGGTCAGATTCGGGATATGCGCAAACTCCGGCGAAACAGGGGTGGTTTTGCCGAGGCCCTGCTGCACCAGGGCGAGCAACGGCTGCTCGGCGTCGCCGCGAATCACGAAATCGACCGCGTCGAAGCGCTCTAGGATTTCGCGAGCGAAGGCGGAGGCGGTCAGCCCGCCGAGCACGACCCAGGCGTCAGGCCGGACTGCCTTGCAGACCTCGGCTAAACAAATCGCGCCGTAACTGTGCTCGTACCAGTGCAGGTCGATGAGGATCACGCGCGCCTTCGATTGCGCGCGGAGCCAACGGCGGAGATCGAAGCTATGATTGAGTTCGCGCTCCAACGGGTAATTGAGGCCCTGCACTTCGACGCCAATTCCGCGCAGCACGTTCGCCAACGCGGGAATGCCCAATGGAATCAGCCCGTAAGGACGGCCCAGCAGCACATCTCGCGCGTCCTGCTGCTGGACGTAGAAATCGACGTCCTGCTTTGGCGGATGGATGTACAGCACGTCAGCCGGTGGCCTGAGCCGCCCACAACACTGCTTGTATTTCTTGCCACTCCCGCAAGGGCACGGATCATTGCGCCCCACACTTCTTGTGATCACTACACGATGTCCCCTTCAACCCCTATAGACAAGACACTGCAAGGCGCAGCGCACCCTGCAGTGTCCCCAATCCTGGCGTCTTTTCGGCTGAAAGCCGACCAGCGCGCGTCTGCCCATGGCCACAATTATACTGCGAAAACGTTGCTCAGTTCTTCGCGCGGCATAATTGCGTTGTCCCGGAATAAATAACAGGCGACCCCACGGTCGCGCTCAGGCAAGAAAAGATCCGGCACCTTCGTTTCACAGATATCCATCTTATAGGGGCAGCGCGGGGCAAACTTGCAGCCCGTGATGGGTACAAAGGCCACCTGGCTCTTTTGAATCAGTTCCTCGCTGCCGCCCCAGGGCAAATCGGGATCGGGCCAGGGAATCGACGAAACCAGCAACTTCGTGTAAGGGTGATTAGGGTGCCGAATGATGGAATCCACATTCCCGGCCTCCATCACCGACCCACCGTATAGAATGATAATGTAGTCGCTGATATGGTACGCCGTCGTCAGATCGTGAGTGATATACAGGATTGGGACACCAAACTCCTGATTCAGCGCGCGCAAACTTTTCAGAATCGTCGAGCGCAACGAGGCATCGACCATCGAGACCGGTTCATCGGTGATCAAGAACTTGGGCTTGAGGAGCAGGGCACGGGCGACAGCGATGCGCTGTCGCTGTCCGCCGCTGAGTTGATGTGGATAGCGTCCCAACGTCTCCTCCGAACGCAACCCCACCCGTTCAAGCGCATCGACCATCAACTCGTGGGCCTCGGCTTTCGAACGGGCCAGCTTGAAGTTCTTGATGGGAATGCTCAACAGGTTATCCACCTTGTAGAACGGGTTGTATACAGCGAATGGATCTTGAAAGACGGCCTGAACCTCTCGCCGAAACTGAAAAAGGTCCGCGCCCTTAAGTTCGTTGATCGGTTGGCCGCGAAACAACGCTTGCCCCATCGTAGGTCCATAGAAGCCAAGCAGAAGCATACCAGTGGTCGTTTTGCCACTACCGCTTTCACCAACGACGGCGATGATCTTGGGGAAGTACTCTTCCAGCACGAGCGTCATATCATCCAAAGCCACCGTATAATCGGACTTGCCCCCGAAGATTTTGGTAACGTTTCTTAACTCAAGTAATGGTGTGCTCATCGTCTGTTCCCCAAGCCTCTAGGCTGTGTGAAGGTGGCAAGCGACCCACCGTCCCGGATCAACCTCGGAGAACGCCGGGATCTTATCCCGACAAAGGTCCCAAGCCTTGGGGCAGCGAGTGTGGAATACACAGCCCTCGGGCGGATTGAGCAGTGAAGGCGTGATCCCCGGTATCCCACTGAACACGCCCTTGTTCTCCAAGACAGGCAGGCTCTCAATGAGAAGTTGCGTATAGGGATGGAGAGGGTCGCGGAACATTGCGCGCGTCTCTCCAATTTCCATCATCCTGCCGGCGTACATCACGGCCAGACTGCCCACGGTTTGCGCCATCAGCCCCATATCGTGGCCGATAAGGATAATGGAAAGTCCAAGTTTCTCCTGCAAGCGATTAATCGTATCCATCACCTGCCGCTGAATCACCACGTCCAACGCGCTGGTCGGCTCGTCGGCGATGATGACGTCAGGCTCCATCGAAATGGACTGCGCCACCGTCACGCGCTGTTGCATCCCGCCACTCAACTCGTGTGGATACATCTTGGCAACCTTGGGTGCGAGGTCCACCATCTCCAGCAATTGGTTCACGCGGGTCTTGCGTTCCTCTTTGGACATGAAAACCCCGTGATCGAGCATGCCGTCGATCAGTTGCTTATCGATGCGCATCACCGGATTGAGGGCGTTCATTGCCCCTTGCGGGATCATCGCCAGCTTGCGCAACCGGGTCTGGCGCATCTTTTCCTCGGAGAGCTTGACGAGGTCCATACCATCCAGAACCATCTGCCCACCTTCGATCTTGCCGGGCGGTTTGATCATCCGCATCAGCGCCAGTGCCATCGTCGACTTGCCGGAACCGGATTCACCGACCAACCCCATCTTCACGCCAAAGCCCAGGTCAAAGCTGACGTCATCAACTGCTTTAACAGCACCGACCTCGACGTGGTAGTAGACTTTCAAGTTCTTGACTTGCAGTAAGGCCTCGCTCATACCGTCCTCCGAGTTCTGGGGTTCGCAAACTCATCCAGTCCAATGGAAATGAGCAAGAAGGCAATGAAGATCGCCGCAATCACCGTCACTGGTTCTACAATCCACCACCAGTAGCCTTGCAGGAAAGCGTTGTAGTACCGTAACCAGTAAATCGTCATGCCCAACGACGGCTCGCGCAGATTGCCGATCCCCAACGTTTGCAGTCCCAACGAACCGAGGACACCGCCATTCACAGCGCTGGCGAGGCTAATAGCCAGATACGGCATCAAGTTGGGCATTAATTCCTTGATGATAATCTCCATACCACTCATTCCTGACAGCTTGGACATCATCACGAAAGCCCGTTCGCGCATACTCATTACCTGCGCGCGAATTGCGCGGGTTGGCTGCACCCAGGCGACAATGGAAAGCACCAGACCCATCTGCCACACTGTCATCTTATCGGGATCGGGCACCGACGAGGCAATCATCACCAGCAACAAAAACTGCGGGATCGTCATCAGCACATCCACCAGGAATTTGACGATGGTGTCGAAAAGACCGCCGAAGTATCCCGTCATAAAACCCAAGACAGTCCCAACGCTCAAACCAATCACACCGGCGATCATGCCGATCGAGAGCGTCATCCGCGTGCCGTAAATCATTGTAGGGAGCAAGTCGCGCCCTACAGAATCGGTGCCAAAACGAAACTCTTCAGATGGCGGCTGCTTGGACTTCACCGCCAATGGATAGGCCCCTTCCTTAGGAACAAAAAATCCGGCCACCGTCGAAAACAGCAACAAAATCAAGAGGAGCACCAGCCCACCACCAAAAGCTGGGTTACGTCGGATGTAGTTGAGGAAACCCTTGAACCCCTGGCCTCTTTGCATCGTCTAGCCTCCTGAGTACGAGATGCGCGGATCGAGGAATGGGTAAATTAGATCCACGACGAGAGTAGCTATCGCAATTCCGACTACCAGGAAGAACACAATGCCGTAGATCACAGGATAGTCAAGAGCAGAAATGGCGCCGCCCAGACGGTTGCCGATACCAGGATAACTGAAGATAGATTCTACCAACGTAGCGCCGGATACGATGAGGCCCAACTGCATGGCCAGCGATGTGACCTGAGGCAAGAGCGTATTGCGCAAGGCATAACGGAAGAAGATGCGGCTACCTTTCAGGCCCTTCGCCTCAGCAAACGTGATGTAGTCCTGCCCCTCCACGGTGACCATCATCGAACGCATGCCCAGCGCCCAGCCGCCAAGCGAGACTAGCAGCATCGACAAGCCCGGCAGGACCGCATGGTGAAGCACGCTGAGCAAAAACTGAGGATCCGTCCAGCTTTTGTCGATGGTCACATTGAAACCGCCGCGCAGGGGGAATAGCTTTGCCTTGAAGGCCAGGAAATAAATAAGCAGCAGCGCCAGGATAAAACCTGGGATGGCCGAAAACATCGCTAGTGGGGGCATAAGCCATGAAAGCCATTTCGACGTTTTAGACCATCCCACTAACGCGCCTACAACGGTGCCGATGAGAAACGCGAAAATGGTCGACGTCGACACAAATCCCAATGTCCAAAAGATTGTTTGTCCGATGATTGTACTGACTTTTTGCGGGTAGTTGGTGATAGAATACCCTAGATCAAAACGCATGGTATTCCAGATATAGATCAAATACTGTTCCCACAGCGGTTTATCGAGACCGTAGAGTGTCCTCAGGGAATCGCGAAACTCTGCCGCGCCCTCAGAGGTTAGCCCGCCGCTCGCAATCTTCTTATTGATCATTTCTTGCACCGGATCACGGGGAACCAATTTCGGAATCAGAAAGTTAATCGTCGCTGCAGTAAAAAGCACCGCCACAAGAAAGCCAAGTCGCTTAAGTATGTAACTGGGTGGTATGCGCATAAGACGCCTCCGATCGAAATTTTGAAATCACACCTCGCTCACAGGCTCAACCTATGAGCATGGCCACCGGAGTCAGCCAACTTCAGTCTGTTTCCTTACCCGGATACTACTCAGGGCCACCCTATGGGACCCCCATTCCTCCAGATCTCGCAGTATCCAGGGAGGAAGCGAGGGGGCCAGTGTTGGTCCCCTCGCGTGTTTACATTGTACTACTTTGTTGGATTGAGCCGGGTCAGCGTGATCACGAAGCAGTAGTGCCACGGCGCGGTGTTGTAGGGATCGTCCCCACTGGGCCAGCCGGTCCAGTAGGTGGTGCTCATCGCCAACCGGTGGAACCACTCAGAGACCGGCACTTCCGGCAGATGGGTGTACCAGATCTCCATCGCCTTGTCGAACAACTCCTGCATCTTCTCGTAGTTGTCGGGCGACGTGCGGGCCATCTCGTTAACGTAGGTCTCATACTCCTCGTTCCACCAACGTGTATGGCTTTCGTTGACCACGTTCGTCCCGGTGGGTACGGAGTTCTTCTTGGTGTACATATCCAAGGTGATCCAGGGATCCTTCACGCTGCCGCCGTGGCCGCGGAAGAAAGCCTTGGCATTCCCATCGCCCATAATCGTCCACGCGTCAGGGGGGTTAATCATTGTAGCATCGAAACCGGCCTGCCGCAACTGTTCGACAATCACTGGCCCGATGTCGCCATAGATATCGACCGTCAGGATTTCAGGCTTGAAGACTTCCCCGTCCTTGGCAAAGAAACCATCGGCATTCTTCTCAAAGCCAGCAGCCTTCATCCGTTCCTCAACCTTCGCAACGTCGCGCGTGTAGATGGCGTCAGCCATCGCCTTCACTTCGGGCGTAGAGTTATCCCGATACTTGGTCAAGCCAGGATACCCCGGATACGGAAGATTGGTCTTAACGCCCGCACCGCCATACCCGACCTCCATCACCTGATCATGGTCGATGGCATACGCGAACGCCCAACGCACATCCGGATTGTCGTACGGGGCCTCGAGGGTATTGAAGAACAGCGAGGTGGGCCACCAGTCCATGTAACCATATGGCTTTTCCTTGCCGGTGTGGGTGACGATGTGGTCGGCCCCCTGCGCGAAGATCGCTTCGATGGAGGCGGGGCGCAGGTCGAGGGTCACATCGACCTCACTGTTGATCAGCATTTGCGTCCCCACTTCCTCGCCAGGCCAACCGAACTGCACAATGCGCTCGACGCGCGGCATATCGGCCAACCCAACTTCCGCGGCCCACCACTCGTAACGAAGATCCAGGTGCTTCACCTGGCTTTCCATACGGGTAACGGCATACGGTCCCGAGTTGACAGGCCACTTCTTTTCCAGATCGAAGTACGTGAACTCGCGCCAGTCGCCTTCAACATCCTTGAAAATGTGCTCCGGCACAAGGACAATGCCGCGGTCGAAGCGCCCGGTGCAGCCGGTGAAGTGCCAGCGGGGATTCGGCTCAGTGAGCTTAAACTTGACGGTGTAATCATCGGCAGCCTCAACCGACTCCACATACTGGGCTACAAAGCTGGAGTTTTCGAGATCAGGGGCTTTGGCTTTAAGGCTGCTGTACGTGAAGGCAATATCAGAGGCATTGAGGTCTTCACCATCCGCCCACTTGACACCTTTGCGCAGGTACAGCGTCATTTCGGTAGCATCGGCGTTGTACTCGTAGCTTTCTGCAATCCAGGGGTAGGTTTTGTCGTTGAGGGCGCAGTAGTAGAAGGGGAACTCGAGCATCGCCGAACCGGCACGCTGGTGCCAGTTTTGGCTGGAATACATATTGCCCAGGCCAGCAGCAGCGTCCTCAACGTCGCCAAACGCATAGATCAACGTGCGCTCGCGCGTGACTTCGCGGGGCCACTTCTGTTCCGCCACAGGCACGGCGGTTGCTGGCTCAGCCTTGGGGGCCTCAGTCGTCTTCTCGACAACCGGCGCCGTTGTGGGAGCCGCAGTAGGCTTGCCGCAGGCAGCCAATACGGCGCTTGCGCCGGCTAAAGCCGAAACCTGCAGGAACTGCCGACGTGTAATCTTCTTCATCGTTCTTCCTCCTTAAAGATTTAGACTAGACTGACTTGTTTGATTCGACATGGGGCTAACAAGATATATGATTTTGTTGTTTTCGTATTTTGGCTCGGCCTCCTTCTATGTGATATGAGCCACTACTGTGTCCCAATAACACAGTTTGAAGGCTCTGTGTGGTTCTGATCTGATCGGGTTGTAAGCATCATACAATGCCCCGAAATACGTGACAACTGTACTCGACCCGAATCAGCATCATCATATATCATTTTATTAAATATTTATTAAAACGCAAGCCGCATCACATAATCGCCAAAACGAATATCCATCTCAGAAGCGGAAAGCTCGGTAATACAGTAGGGATTTTCATAGTGCTTGAAACCGCTCAGTGGTTCCTTCACCCCGTCACGTACCAAGGGCGCATCCCAGCCAAAAGAGAAGGTCTCACCGCGCAGCGAACTGTAGCACACAACCAGCCCCTGAACGTCCACGTTCAATCCGAGCACCTTCTCTTGGAAGCTCTCGAAGTCGCCATCCAGAGCGGCGCGGCCCATCTGGCAAATCCACACAGTCTCGCGCCCGTAGGCACGCAATTCACGATAAGCTGCCGGCCCACGCTTCACCAAAGACAGGCCGTTCGAGGCATAGAGCGCGAGATAGCCATCATCCTTGCGCGCGAAGGCCCAGTGCCCACGGACCTCGTAGTCGTCGAACATGTAGACCGGGAAATAGGCATGTGTGAAGCCCAACCAATCGTCCTCAGGTAGAGTGTGCAGGACAAACAGTACGTCCTTCCACTGCGCCACGCGGGGCAGAATATAGTTGCCGGCCCAGAAGTTAGGGCGATGCGCGCCCTCCTCACTGATTACAGGGGGGTGGTTGACGAAGACGACTGCATCCGGGCCAAAAGTCGCCTGCCAGATGTGCTGCTGGTAACCTTTCTCGCCGGGCCGGTAATCCTGAACCGAGGCCAGCATATAATCGGGCGTCTTGTACGTAACCTTGTTAATCGCATCGCCGGTAGCATTGATAATGTGCTGCTCTCGATTCCACATTTCCTCGCGCCGATCCGTAGCGATATCCGCCAGCATCAACGGGAATTCATACTCCGAACACGCCATCCCCACCAGACCGCGTAAATGCTGATTATAAACGCCCTGCCCCCACATCAAACGGCAGATGCCTGAGGTAGACTCCAATTGCCCCGATTTGATATACGGGGCGTAAGTTCGTCCGTGGGTCGAACCGAAGACGCCTTTGTAGGAATTAACGGCCATCGTGAAGAACATCTTATCCATCACCAGCGCGCTGTACTCCACCACGGCTTCGGTTTCGGCAAGATCGACCAGATGCGACAGCGCGAGCAGGTCCTCCTCGAAATAGCAGTTGGAATCCCACTCCCAGAAGCCGGTCGTTCCGCGTGTTTTAAGCCATGCCAACGCCAAACGCTCACCCTTCTCACGATGCCATTGCCCGGTCTGTCCGGCATTGGTGAAAACCTCGTCGGGATAGAGCTGCCCGGCCAGAATTTCGCAGGTGTGAAAGAGGATGCTATGGTTTTCTGTCGTATAACACATCGCATCCGCACCCGGTTCGTCGTGCCAATACTTAAAATTGAGGACACAATCTTTAAGCGGCGCTTTTAGTTCGTCGGGGAACTGCACCTCATCCATATAGCGGTACATCACGCCAAGCAGGCCCACCAGGTAGAAATCGCTGCAATCGCCGCGCGCGTTGATGGATGCAATGGCCTTGTGGATCACGTCGAGGTCGATTTCACCCCACTGCCCCAACTCAAACTTGGCAATCTCAGCATAGAGGTCGTCCTTTTGCGTGGCGGCATATGCCAGGGCCTCACGATTGCGCTCCTGATAGGTGCCGTAGGGCGTTTCCGCGTATTCGTGATCCAGGATGTGAAAAGGGATGTCCCACTGATAACGGACATCCCAATCATAATATTCCTGCGGCACGGCCCGCAGCACCACGCGGTACGGGCCTTGCCAAATACGGAACCCGTGTCCGATGTCAGCAGTCTCACCCGGTTTCGCCTCGGTCTGGCCGCTGACGTAGATACGGTCACGCGAGTCCTGAATACTGTAAAAGTAGTTGAAGTTCGTTTCGAGATCGTCGGCCCAGTGCAGGTTCACCACCTTGCCGCGGTAATTCGCAACTCCCTCAATGGACGCCTGCTCGAAGACGTTCTCCAACATCGTGTGACGAATGGTACGTGTTGTTCCCGAAGGCACCTTCACTTCAACGTCCTCAAGATCGACGCCGGTCACACGCAGCGCCATCACGTAAGGGCATTCGCGCGCGGCGACTTCCTCGAAGCGCACCAGGATTTCGTTGCCCTTGCCCTCGTCGTCGGTCGCTCGCAGCATCGCAGTGAAGGACACACTCGCAGGCTGCTGGTGGTGGAAATGTTCGTGACGGTGCACATGCTCCCCGTTGACCCACACATCCGCCGGACCGTTCGTCGTGATGATGAAGGTGACTTGCTGATCGTCCCACACGTGAAGCTGCGTGTAGGCCCAGGTGCGCAGGTAGTGCCAGGTGTGGTGAAACATGGACATATCCACGAAGTGATCGTCAAGACAACGCACATAGCGCCAGGTCAAGGACGTGCCGTAGATAGTTAAAGGTTGGCGATCAACCGGGAGATGTTGAATCAGATGCTCGAAGGTGTAGTAATGCTGTGCAATCTGGAGCTTGCGCTCTGGCTCTGCGCCCGCGTATTGGTCAAGATCGGGAATAGTGATTGTCTGAGGACCGGCGACCAGCCAATTGTGAATGTAACCATCGTGCAACTCATACTCAAGATAAGAAGATGTCATCGAAGTGCAAAGCCTCCTCGGAAGATAGACCGCGAATTTACAAACTTTAGTAAAAAATTAGTGAAGATTCGTGGTCAGATTTTAGGATCACAGGACTGTCAAAAATTGTAGCATCTTTGGATGGATACGCAACCGGTAATCAAATTACCCACATTTAACAGTCGAGTGATTGGACATCGCTTCGTTTACACGGTTTGGAAGCGCTTCCAAAAACCAGTATACCATAGATAGGAGGGATTTGTCAATAGGCTTGCCTAGTGCATTAACAGGCGACATTTTCTGGAATAGCAAGATGCGGTTCATGAGTGCAGTTGAAGGTTTTGCAGACACGGTCGGCCAAGTCCTGGGCCGACAAGGTGCCGTTGGGTTCGACCACGCGCCG
>Ga0209723_1001720_pt1 | contig 32619 bp, 32 predicted proteins | sample BiotimSIPDNA_2_FD_185750 | JGI IMG/M metagenome (GOLD analysis project Ga0209723, IMG submission 185750) | Anaerobic biogas reactor microbial communites from Washington, USA - Biogas_R2 time_0 SIP DNA (SPAdes) (version 2) | ecosystem: Engineered > Bioreactor > Anaerobic > Unclassified | place... | reverse complement strand
TACAGATAACAGACAGTGCAGGAAATATCGTAAACAGTTACGAATATGATGAATGGGGCAACATCACCAGTCAAACTGAGGGCATCGAAAATGAATTCAAATATGCCGGACAGACATACGATAGTGAAACAGGCCTCTATTACCTGAGAGCCAGATATTATGACCCAACCACTGGCCGGTTTATATCAAAAGACAGCAATGAAGGCAGTATTGTTAATCCCTTGAGTCTTAATCTTTATACTTATTGTGAGAATAATCCTACCAGGTATGTTGATCCCAGCGGGAATAATCCTGCTGTGCTATGGGCGTTATATGTTTATGCAACAGCTGTAGCTAACTCGCCTGATACGCAGCAGGACCTGATGTTAATTTCTAATGATTTGGCAAATGCAGATTATCTAAGTGCAGGTTTAGATTTAGTAGGTTTATTAGTTCCAGGTGGAACAGGATTTGGTCAATTATCAAAACCGGCTAGGAATGGAATAATCTGGCTAGCTGAAAATACAGGAAAAAGTGTAGACGAAATATTAGAAATGGTTACTCAAAGCAACAAAGTTATCAATGAATCTAAAGTGCCTAAAGTTGCTGATCGAGAAATGGACAATATAAGATTATTGAATAAAGCAAGGATTAAGGGATATACTGTTTCACTTGATTTAGAAAGAGGTGGATCTAAGTTAAATAATATTCACGTTGATGTAAATGGTACTAAATATACTTATAGCGCAAGTGTTCAGGCTTTTGTCGATTCATATGGAAATAGACTTCCTCATTCGCTAAGGGGGAATAAAGAAATTATAAATGCATTTACAAAAGCACAAGAGAAAATTGGGCAAGGGTGGTAATAATGAAATTTTTCAAACTAAACAAAGACGATATATTAAAAATTATAATTGACTATTTAGCTGAAAAGAACGGATATAATATATTCCGAGCTAAAGCAATAATTTTACAAGATAAAAATGAAATGCGTGCTATAGTCGGCATAGATAAAATTGATGGCGATATAATTATTGACGAGCAGCTCCTATTAAAAATGGATAGTTCAATGGACATTAACGGAGGGCATAATAATAATGGGTTAACTGATGAAGAACTATCTCAAGTTCTTGACAGAATGATTAAAACTGGTGATTTCTGATAAGATACAGGATATAATTCCAGCGGAACAACATATATGCTTGGAGGAAGCACTCCGGCCATTGGGTCAATGGTGCATAACTTATCCGTAAGCGGCAAATACAACGTCACATAGAAACACGCATAGAAAGCTGATACACTGACAGAAAACTTGAAAAACCACCAGTGGAAAATCAAGACAAACAGGAGTATCAGATCGTATTCGTAGTCGGTTTCGTTGTTCCAGAAAAAGAAAGTCACCATTCCGGGATATAAGCCAACCAATAGGATTTATTTTAGAATGAAGCCATACGTGAGTATTTTGATCGCATCGCTCAAATACAAAAACATTGTGAAATGTTAATTGGGCATTATTTTGCAGTATTTTTGTTATGGGGCATACCGCAGTATAATCTTTTCCGCCGCTTTGATCCCGTCCACAGCTGAAGACATAATGCCTCCGGCATAGCCGGCCCCCTCCCCTGCCGGGTATAAACCGGCGATATTGGATAAACCATTTTCATCCCGAATGATCCGCACCGGTGAGGAGCTTCTGGTTTCCACTCCGGTGAGCAGACTGTCTTCCCGGGCAAAGCCTTTGAGGCGCTGATCAAAATAGCGAATCGCCTCCTGCAGTGTCGTTACCACATATCCGGGCAGGCATCCCGTCAGGGGGGCGAAAGTAATTCCCGGCCTGTAGGTGGCTTTCACCTTTCCCTGGTTGTTAGAAATCCTCCCCTGGAGGAAATTTCCCGTTAATTGTGCCGGGGCTTTATAATTAGATCCCCCCAGTTCAAAAGCCAGATGTTCCCATTTTCTTTGAAAAGCGATTCCGGCCAGTGGGTGCTGGTCGGGATAATCAAGGGGTGAAACTCCCACCAGAAGTGCCGCATTGGCATTATCCCCATCACGTTTATTTTCGCTCATTCCATTGGTCACCACTGCCCCTTCTTCGGAAGCTGCCGCCACAACATATCCTCCCGGACACATACAAAAGGTATAGGCGGAACGGCCATCCTTGTTATGAAAGGCCATTTTGTAATCTGCCGCCCCCAATCCGGGATAACCAGCGTAATCTCCGTATTGGGCCTCATCGATCATTGCCTGGGGATGTTCGATCCGGACCCCGATGGAAAAGGCCTTGGAGTTCATGATAACGCCCCGGCGGTATAGCACATCATATGTATCCCTGGCACTGTGACCGGCTGCCAGCAGCACGGTGCAGCAATCTATTATCCCGCTATTATTGACCTCAACTCCACTGACGGCTCCATTGTTAATGATGAAATCCGTCACTTTGGTGTTAAATCTAACTTCTCCGCCATGGGCCTGAATCTCCCGGCGGATGTTTTTTACGGTTGCGATCAACAGGTCTGTTCCGATATGGGGCTTATGATCGTACAGTATGCTGGCCGGCGCCCCGGCTTTGATGAATTCCGCCAGGACGAAACGACAGCGGGGATCGCTGATCCTGGTGGTAAGTTTACCATCAGAAAAGGTGCCGGCACCTCCTTCGCCAAACTGTACATTGCTTTCTGTATTCAACCGGCCGGTTTCCCAGAATTTCTGGATGCTGGCCTTCCGGCGGTCAACATCTTCGCCTCTTTCCAGCAACAAAGGCTGGTAGCCCTGTCTGGCCAGGATCAGCCCGGCAAATAATCCTGCCGGACCGCTGCCGATGATAACGGGTCTGTTATTCATCTTTTCAGGACCGGGCTTTGCTTCCCGATAGTTCATATCGGGAGTAATTGTAATCCCCCGGGTCTTAAACCTATCCAGGATCAGGTTTTCATTTTTGAGTTTTACATCCACTGTGTAAACATAAAAAATGGCGCTTTTATTGCGCGCATCAATTGATTTTCTATATACTGCATAATTAAGCAATTCCCGCTCTTTGATTTTAAGCCGGGCCAATATGGCAGACTGCAGGGCTTCTTTTTCACTTTCACTGTCAGCAGCTTTAATGATATTTATTTTTATCTCAGATAATCTTAACATGGCTTCTCCTGTCAATTTTCATATTGCCGCATTCTGTCCGGCAGCAAACCCTGATGACCAGGCCCATTGCAGATTATAACCGCCGCATTTGCCGTCTATATCGATGATCTCCCCGCAAAAATAAATTCCCGGTACTATTTTTGATTCCATTGTTAGTGGATCGATCTCCTCAGTATTGATGCCTCCCGCTGTTACCTGGGCACTGTTCCAGCCCTTGGTGCCTCTGATTTTAAATCGCCAGTCAGTAAGGATGGCGGCTATTTTGCCCTGTTCTTCCGGAGAAACAGCAGCCGCCGGTTGTTTTATATCTTTTATGCCGGCCTGTTTGAGAATAACCGGTATCAAACGTTTATTGATCAATCCCACTAAACTAAAGTCCAAAGGTTTCTTTCCGGCAGATTGCAGCCGTTTACTGAGCAGAACACTTATTTCCTCCGCAGATAATTGATCGAGGATGGATATTTTCAGGTAAGGATTCTGCCCGGCCTGAAGTAATTCCCCGGCTTTTCTGCTGATTTGCAGAATGGGCGGGCCTGATACGCCATAATTGGTGAAAAGGATATCGCCCCGGTCTTTAATTATTGACTGATCATTAGCCAGGATTTCGGCAGCCCCAATAAATTTAACCCCCTCAATGCTTTTGAAAAAATTCCCCTCCAGCATCAATTGCACCAGGGCTGGAAATATTCCCGTTACCGTATGCCCTATTATTTTAGCCAGTTCAAAACCATTGCCATCAGAACCGCTGCCGGGCATTGCCTTGCCCCCTGCTGCTATAATCAGGCGGTCAGCAGAATAGCGTTGGCCGTTTTCAGTTTCCAGCAATATTTTTTCTTGCGCTGGTATGATGTTTTTAACCAGGGCATCAGCTACTATTTTTATACCACTTTGATTCAGTTCGTATAAAAATACATCCAGAATACTTGAAGCCTGATCTGACATGGGATAAACCTTGCCTGCTTCCTCCACTTTGTGAGCAATGCCCAGTTTCTCAAAAAAACGGATGGTTTTATCGATATCAAAATTCTGCAGGGCCTGGCTGGCAAAATGCGGGTCATTGCCGCTATAGCAATCGACTTCTGTATGGATATTGGTGAAATTACAGCGTCCATTGCCGGTAGCCAGAATTTTCTTGCCTACCCGGGGGTTTCGCTCCAGGATGGTAACATCTGCGCCCCTTCGACGGGCAGATATGGCTGCCATCATCCCCGCTGCTCCTCCGCCAATAATAAAAACCTGTTTTTTGCCCATAAAGTCTCCTTAAATCCACTTAAAATACCTGGTTAACATCAGTTTACTATTATTACCAGTATTTATACTTTTACAACCGATCAGCGGTTGTTCTTTTCCAGTTCCAGCAAGCGGGCTTTTATTTCCAATCCTCCGCCATAGCCGGTTAAACTGCCGTTTTTACCAATGACCCGGTGACAGGGAATAATAATGGCGATGGGATTGCGGTTATTGGCCAGGCCTACCGCCCGGCAGGCTTTAATATTGCCGGCCTGTTCGGCTATTTCCTGATAACTCCTGGTTTCACCATAGGGGATCGCCAGCAATGCCTGCCATACACGGAGTTGAAAATCTGTTCCTTCAGGTTTGAGGGGCAAATCAAAATCCTTCCTGCTTCCCTTCAGATATTCTTTGATCTGGGTGGCAGCCTCTTTATTCAGCGGGGTTTCTTTTATCATGGCATTAAAGGGTTCTTCTTCGCCTGCCAGAACAACATCCGTTATAAATTCATTATCGTCTGCGATGCCAATTTTCCCTATTTCCGTTTGATAAAAGCAAATATTTTTCATGGTTACCTCCATATACAAAAAACGGCCGACAGTTTTCCCACTGCGACCGTTTTAAGCCTAATACCTGGTTTGAACTTCTACTATATTGCCGCCATAGTATTTTTCCCGCAGTTTGGGTTTTTCAATTTTGCCGGTGGGGTTGCGGGGAACATCATCGAAAATTATTTTTCGCGGTCTTTTATAGCGCGGCAGCGGTTTGCAAAAAGCAATAATATCTTCTTCTTCACATACTAATCCAGGTTTTATTTGAATTATGGCCGCCGCTATTTCTCCCACCCGGCGGTCCGGCAGCCCAATAACTGCCACATCTTTTACCGCCGGATGACGCCGCAGGAAATCTTCTATCTGCACCGGATAGATATTTTCTCCGCCGGAGATGATCACATCTTTTTTACGGTCAACTAAAAAGATAAAGCCGTCTTCATCCATGCGGGCCATATCACCGGTAAAAAGCCATCCATCCTTGAGTACTGCCTCCGTCGCTGCCGGGTCGCGATAGTAACATTTCATCAGCCCGGGCCCGGATACGGTTAATTCCCCTACTTCTCCCCGGGGTACCGGCTGACCGTTTTCATCAACGATCCTGGTTTCCCAATTGTAGCCGGATTTGCCAATAGCACCTACCTTATGGATGTTTTCAACTCCCAGGTGGACACATCCCGGCCCGATGGATTCGCTCAAACCATAGTTGGTATCATACAGATGATGGGGAAAAACCTCTTTCCAGCGCTGGATCAGACTGGGCGGAACCGGTTGGGCCCCAATATGCATCAAACGCCATTGGGCCAGTTCATAATCTTCCAGTTTCAATTCCCCTCTTTCGATGGCATCCAGAATATCCTGGGCCCAGGGGACCAGCAGCCAGACAATTGTGATCTTTTCCCGGGAAACGGCGTCCAGTATCCATTCCGGTTTGACCCCCCGCAGCAAAACTGCTTTGCTGCCGGCCAGCAGACTGCCGAACCAGTGCATTTTGGCTCCGGTATGATATAAAGGAGGGATACACAAGAAGTTGTCTTCCCGGGTCTGCCCATGGTGATTTTGTTCCGTCTCACAGGCACACATCAGACTGCGGTGACGATGGAGTATAGCTTTGGGGAATCCGGTAGTACCGGAAGAAAAATAGATGGCCGCGTCATCGTCCTCGGTCAGATCTATCCGGGGCGCTGTCAATGAACAACCGGCGGCCAGTTTATCATAACTTGCGGCGAAGCTGGGGCAATCTTCACCTACGAACAAACGTATTTTGACTGCCGGTATCTGCTCGGAAATCAACTCGATTCTCCCAATGAATTCTGGCCCAAAGATCAGGGCATCGACTTCTGCCAGATCCAGACAGTATTTGATCTCATCTGCGGTATAACGATAATTCAAAGGTACCGCGATGGCCCCCGTTTTTAATATCCCAAAATAAATCGGCAGCCATTCCAGGCAATTCATCAGTAATATAGCAACCTGATCACCTTTTTTAATCCCTTTTTCCAGCAGCAAATTGGCAAATTGATTGGCCTGGTTATCAAAATCACGCCAGGTAATGACCCTTCTGTACATAGGTGCTGGATTGGGTTCCACCAGTTCATATTCCTTCCAGGTGATTTTTTGTTTTTCCAGCAATTCCGGGCTGATTTCGATCAAGCTGATTTCATCACCATATAAATCGGCATTGCGTACAAGCAGATCTGTTATAACCATCGATGAATCTTCCTCCTCCACTAACTTACCAAGTTATTATAACATTAAACTTCCGCATACCGGTTTAAATATGCCGTCAATTTATGAGTAAATAAAAAACGGGCCAGTTGCTCCTGACCCGCCATTATAAATCCTGGTTACTCCTCATCATAACTCTGTGGCAATGAATCATCGAACTGTCCCTGTGAATCGTGGCTTCCGCAATTTAAACACACCCACTGCTCACCATCGTAATCAAAATCCGTTATTTCTCCGCACTCTGTACAAAAATCCACGACTTTGGTTGTCATTGCATCATCCCCCTTTTCCTGTTTACAACGAAATCTAATACTGGACCCGGATGAAATCACAACTCTTGCCTTCACTTATATTATATCACGCTGCATAATCTGCTAAATGAGGATTTTGTATAATCAGTTTTTTAACAAATTGGCCGAGGAATTTCATAGGTATCATCCTGAGGCAAAGACGAAGGATCTTAAGATCCCCCCTTACGGGTACTATAATGTGTTGCTTGCAACACATTTAATGCAGCTTCACCGCAAATATTTTCGCCATTTAACTGCGGAGGGAACTCAGGACGGTCTCCAGCCTTCCCAGCCCTTCCATCATAACCCCGGCAGGACAGGCCAGGTTCATACGCTCAAACCCCACACCTTCCTCGCCAAAAATATAACCTTCGTCGAAAAACAATAATGCTTTTTCCTGCATCAATTTTTCCAATTCCAGGTGATCAATTCCCAGTCCCCGGCAATCCATCCATTGCAAATAAGTACCTTCCAATGGAATTACACTGATTTCGGGTATTTTCCTGGCTATATATTCTTTCAACTGCAGATGGTTATGATAGATGTGCTGAATCAATTGATCCAGCCACTCCGCACATTCAGTATAAGCGATTTCACAGGCCTTATACCCTAATATGTTCAAAGAAAATATACCATTTACCGCCATTTGAGCCGTGAATCTTTTCCGCAGTTCTTTATTGGGAATAATGATATTGGAAGTCTGCATTCCGGCCAGATTGAAAGTTTTGCTGGGGGCAGTGCAAACCAATATTTTCTGAGTTAATTCAGCGGATAAATCAGCCAAAACAGTATGTTTAAACCCGGGCATGATCAGATCAAAGTGGATTTCATCAGAAATGATCAGTATATCATTGGCCAGGCATATTTCCCCGACCCGGGTCAGTTCTTCCCTCGTCCAGACTCTGCCCACCGGATTATGAGGGCTGCAGAACAACAAGATTTTAGTCCGGGGATCACCGGCCTTTTTTTCCAGATCATCAAAATCGATTTGATAGGTATTATCAGTGTAGAGCAAAGGGTTTTTCAGCAGGACCCGCCGGTTGCCTTCCACCGCGGCGTAAAAAGGATAATAGACCGGCGTTTGCACGATGACAGCGTCCCCTGGGTCAGTAAATGCTTGTATGGCCTGGAAGAATGCATTGACAACCCCGGGGGTACCAACGATCCATTCCGGCTCGATCTGCCAATTATGTCTTTTCATCATCCACTGGCAGACTGACTCCAAATATTTGAAAGTGGGACTGGTATATCCTAAAACAGCTGTGTCCAAATATTTTTGTAATCCGCTGATGATTTCCGGCGGATGTTTTAATTCCATATCAGCGACGGAAAAAGGAATTATCCCCGGGGCAATCCCGGGATTGCATCTTTTCATCTGTTCCCATTTTGATGAACCGGTGTCGCTGCGATCTATTATCGTCTCAAAATCATATTTTCTTTTATTCGTCATCTGTTTTTCTCCTGTTTTGATTTATTGCCTTTGTTTAATATCAGGATAAATCAAAATCAGGCATTTGACCATGTTCTGACCGCCAGAACAATCAGGTATTTTGCAAAACTGACTGGACAGCTTCGGTAATCTCCTGGTAACTGGTGCAGCGGCAAATATTTGCTTGCAGCCATTCACTGATCACTTCATCATCGGCGTCGGGATGAATATTGATTAAACCCTGGCAGTTCATGATAAAACCCGAGGTACAGTATCCGCATTGGAAGGCGGACTTATCTATAAAAGCCTGCTGGATGGGAGCCTGGTGTAATCCCTCAATGGTTGTTACTTCATGTCCAACGGCTTCGGCTGCCAGAGTCAGACAGGATTTTACCGGCCATCCGTCCATTAATACGGTACAGGCGCCGCAATCACCATTTTCGCAGCCGGGCTTGGCCCCTGAAAGCCCCAGGCCATCCCTTAATATATGAAGCAAGGTATCGGCAGGTCTGGCCAGGACCTTTCTTTCTTCTCCGTTAACATGCAGCATTATCAAACTTTCATTGAGGATTTGCATAGGGGGGGTCCTCCAATTCTTTTATGATACTGGTCAGCAGGTTTTTTAAGATAAATTTCCGGTAACCAGCCGAGCCCAATAAATTATCCGGGATAACCAGCGGTATCTTTTCAATAGCATTATTGACCCGCTGCTCCACCCCCAGGTCGGTCCTGTTCAATTCACTTTCCATTTCCAGGGAGCGGAAGGGGTAATCACCCAGACCGCTGAAGGCGGCACGAATTTGGTCATCTTTATTTATTGCACATACCGTTAGCAGAGGATAATCGATCTTATCCTTTTTGGTCCTTTTAGCATGGAAATAAGGGCAGGATAAATATTCCTGGGGGATTCTCACCTGAGCCAGCAATTCCCCCCGGTTCAGCTTTAAACGCCCGGCAAAGATCTTTTCCAGGGCAATGGTCTGCCTGGCTGCAGGTGATATTGTCACTGCTTCACATTCTGTCATCAACAAGGGCAGAACCGCTTCCCGATATATGATTGTCCCGCAAATATTTCCACCCAGGGTGATTTTATTCTGTATGGTGTGATCAGCCACCCGGGCTCCTGCCTGAGCTAACAGGGGAAATAAATTGGCCTCATGGATCTGGGTCAGGGTTACTGCGGCCCCAATGACCAGATGATCACCTTGAATTTCCATAACTTTTAATTCTGGTACTTCCTTTACATCGATGACCGCCCCGGTAAATATATTGCTCATGCGGGCCATACTGATGATTTCGGTCCCTCCTCCATAATACAGGGGGTTCTTGCCCTCTGCTTCCAGAGTCTGAAAGATCTCAACTGCCTCGGCCAGATTTTCTGGTCGGTAATATTCAAAATCATAAGGGATCATTCATTGGCCACCCCCCAGTTTCTGCCACAAAAATTCCGGTGTCAGCGGCAATTGATCAAGCTCAGTCCCGGCCGCCAGGCTCAGGGCATTAGCTAATGCAGCATGAATACCTATTATCCCATGTTCAGATATGGCCCGGGCACCGAAGGGACCATTGACATTGGGGGTTTCCACCCAATCAACTAAATACTCCGGCTGTTCACCGAGCCGCATTACTTTATAGGTACGCAGACTGGTGTTTTGTAATTTTTGCTGCGCGTCCCAGATGAATGCTTCCCGGGTACCCAGGCCAAGTCCCATGCCCATTGCCCCCATCACCACTCCTTTTGCGCTTTTAGGATTAAGAACCTTACCGGCATCCAGAACGGTTGCGGCTTTTAATATTTTATAGGTATAGTCTGCAGTATCAAATTCCACCTCAACTGCCTGTATGCCAAGTGTTTCAAAAGGACCGGGCTTTCCTGCACCGGTTTCCTTATTCATCGATGAAAGATGGGGCATGACATATGTTCCCCGGCCCACTACCTGTTTGCCCACTGTATTCCCATTGGGATACTTATACCCATGCACTATGTTTTTATATTCAATAAATATTTCCGGATTTTCTTTTAAGAAGATTCTTTCCTGGTCATAATCCAGATCTTCCGGTGTGCATCTGAGTGCCATGGCCCCCAAATTGATTAACTGGCCTATGGCATCTGCTGCCGCTGTTTCTACCGCCCGGCCCACCAAAAAGGTAGACATGCTGGCCACCGTTTTCCAATCATGGGGACTGGTGCGGGTATTAACCGGAAATTCTACAAAAACCCTGTTTATATCCATTCGCAGGCTTTCAGCCAGGATCTGTGCCATGGTGGTCTTAGTCGATGGTCCAATTTCCACTGCCCCCACCTGCAGGTTGGCACTTCCATCTGAATTAAATAAAACGATAGCCGCCGCAAAAGCATCAGTAGGAGAACTGGAGGTTTTCCACAGACAGGCCAATCCCTGGGCTCTGACCTTTCCATTTCCCATATCGATCCTTTGTCCTTCATTCCAATTAATCAGTTTTTGCAGTTTATCCATGCATCCGGGCATATAACCCAGATTACTGGGAGTTAATCTAACCTGTGTCGGTGTTGTGTTACCAGACTGGATAGCATTTATTCGCCTTAATTCCAAGGGATCTATGCTCAAGGCTTTGGCCAGTTTATCCATGGTGCGCTCAACGGCAAAGGTCATGGAAGAATGCCCGAAACTGCGATATGAAGTGGCATATGTGTGGTTAGTATAAACACAATAAGCGTCACACCAGACATTATCCAGATGATAAGGTCCGGTGCAGCTCATAGCCATAGCAGCAGTCATACGTGGACCTGTATCTGCATAGGCCCCGGTACCGACTAAATAAGTATATTCCCCGGCCACCAGCCGGCCGTTCTTTTTAGCCCCAAGTTTTATATATGCTTCCAGAGATAATTTAACGGGTGAACTGGCTATGTCCTGTTCCCGGGTATTCATGATCAAAACCGGCTGCCCCCCGACAGCCTGTGAGGCTATAACAGCTAAATACTCTAGATTAACGGAGGCTTTGCCGCCAAACCCTCCTCCCACCAGGGGAACGTGAACTATCACCTTGCCCAGTTCCTTATTAAAATGCTCACTGATTACATTGCGAACGGCAAAAGGCCCCTGGCTGCTGGTATGAATAATGATTTGACCATCCGGTAAAACTTCAGCTCTGGCATTGCGCGGTTCCATTGCCATGTGATCCGATGCCGGCAGTAAATAACTACCTTCAACAATGATCTCCGCTTCCTCCCAGCCTTTATCCATATTTCCCTTGCGTATTCTGGCGTGATGACAGATATTAGTGCCGGCGGCCGGGTAAACATCGGGGATCACCTTTTTGTACTGGCCCAGATTCTCATGTACCAGCGGCGCATCCGGCTGCATCGCTTTACCAGGGGAATCCACAGGAGGGAGTTCTTCATACAATACCTTGACACTGGCTGCTGCAGCACAGGCTTCATATTTGCTGCGCGCAATTACTATTGCTATCGGTTCACCGTAGCAGCGTACCTTATCCCTGGCCAAAGGCGGCCGGTCTTCCAGGACTGAACCAGTTAAAATTGGATATGTTTCCCCGGTAACAATTGTTTTTACTCCAGGCATGGAATTTGCTTCATCGATTTCAATGCTCTTAATCTTTCCATGTGCACAGGTGCTGGTCACTAAAACGCCATACAATAAACCCGGGGTGATGACATCGGCATTATATAATGCCCGTCCTGTAACTTTCTCCCCGGCCTCTTTGCGGATAACATCATTGCCAATGGTCTTTAAATCCAACTATTCTATCCTCCCAATAATGTTTCTTTTAATCTTATTTCCCAATTCAAAGGTTAATATTCCCGATAAATGCATTCAAAAGACATCGTGTTAAAAACCCGCTGATAACCGGCGGGTTTTTTAATTTTTGCCTGCAGTTTGGTTAACCCTGCTCCGCTGGCAGCAATTAGCAATAATTGTTTTTATAACCGATTATATCGCTCACTGTAAGTTTTCACGATTATAGTCATATATTAAATGAGTGCAGATTGCCGGGAGATTCTTTGGGCAGGGTTCAATATTAATCATAACTATCATTTTGTCGGGAGGTAGTATAATAATTTATGGAATAAATGTATTTACAGTTATCCTTATTTATAAAGAAACGGAGTGAGAAATAATATGATTAAAAGATTTAACAGTAAAAGTTTGGCATTGATTTTGATTTCTTGTATGCTTGTTTTCAGTTTGGCCATCCCGGCTATTGCCCAGGAACCGGTGTTAGAGCCCGTCATATCTGACCTGCCGCTGGTGAAAGATGCGCCACTGGCACCTGATTATGCCGCCTACGATGCCCAAGTCAAGGAAGTGATGACGGAAGACGGTATTGTTACCGCTATTCTGGCCATTACTGACGGCAATGAGGAAAGGTTCAATATCTTTAGTGATACGGTAGTAATCAATAATGAAACCGGCAACCCCTCCAGCTTGAATGAACTGGTGCCCGGGGATAAAATATTCGTCTATGGAAGCCTGATGAAAACCCGCAGCCTGCCGCCCCAATCAACTGCTTTCATCGTACTTACCGATATTGATGTTAAAGCACCGGCTAAGTTTGTTAAGGTGATGAGTATGGAAGAAAATGCCGCCGGTAACCTGATAGTATTTGATGCCAATGGCGAATATAACGTAAATATAACCGAGGAAACAGTACTTCGACCCTATCGGACCAAACAAATCGTTACAAAGGATGACATAAAAGCAGGTGCAAATATTCTGGTGTGGTCTGAAATCATGACATTGAGTCTGCCGGCGCAAATGACTGCGGATATGGTGGTTCTGCTGCCGGAAGAACAGGAACCGTCCTCAGATAAAATAATCATCTCTTTAATGGCCGGTGTGATTGCTTATAATGGTCTGGAAATCACCCCGGAAGGGGACGAACTCTTTTACGACCAAAATGACACACTCATGATCCCGTTGCGGAAAGTTTGTGAAACACTTGGTTATGAGGTTAAATGGGTGCCGGAAGGAAACAAAATCGAGCTGCACAAGGATGGGCAGATAGTGAAGCTGCAAATTGGCAGTCATCAATATAATGATGTGGAACTTGCCATTGCTCCGGAGCTTACCAACTCCATCACCTTCGTTCCGACGGAGTTCCTGGCAGAAATATTAAATTATGAAGTTTCCATAAATAATCATCATGTATAGACTTATATTTAGGGCCAGGGGAAATCAAAAATGATTTCCCTTTTTTTATGGGCCAACAATTATTGGGGGATTCAGTGCCGTAATCTGATAGATATGCTTTTATATCAATTGCACTAAATGGCAGTTAAGGGTAGAATATTTCCGGGATATTATTATTACCTGATTTAACAGGATGTGTGGTAAGCTTGGAATCTTCAACAGTATTATTTGCGTTTTCTTTAACATTATTTGCCGGTCTGGCTACCGGTGTAGGCAGCGCTCTGGCATTACTCACCAAACGGACCAGTACCAAGTTTTTATCCGTTGCTCTGGGTTTTTCGGCCGGAATCATGCTGTATGTTTCTTTTATGGAACTGCTGCCGGAAGGCATGACAGCGTTAGTATCAGCCTGGGGTGAGACCAGTGGTTCATGGGCTGCGGTCGGTGCCTTTTTCGCCGGAATAGCGTTCATTGCCCTGATTGATATACTGGTGCCGGAGACAGAAAACCCCCATGAAATTCACACAGTGGAAGAAATGGACGGAACCAGCGAAAGCCATAAAGCCAATTTGATGAGGATGGGTTTATTTACCGCCCTGGCTATTACCATACATAATTTCCCTGAAGGGATAGCAACTTTTATAGCAGCTTTAAGTGATCCCAATCTGGGAATAGCCATTGCCGTAGCTATCGCTATACATAATATCCCCGAAGGTATTGCCGTTGCCGTGCCGGTATTCTATGCCACCGGGAGCCGGAAAAAGGCCTTCCGACTATCATTTTTATCCGGCCTGGCCGAACCGGCCGGGGCATTGGTCGGATATTTTTTCCTCATCCAGTTCCTCAGTGATGCCATGTTCGGTTTTGTCTTTGCTGCCGTTGCCGGCATAATGGTATATATAAGCCTGGATGAATTGCTGCCTGCCGCCAAGGAGTTTGGTGAGCATCATCTTTCTATCTATGGGTTGATTGCAGGTATGGCCGTTATGGCAGTAAGCCTCTTATTGCTTTAGATATGTTTCTTGTGTTTTCACCTGTAGACCAGCCCCTTCATTGAAAGGGTTTTTTAATATCTGCTTTAAATCCTATCTTCCCCGTCGATGATTTCCTCCCTGTCCGCGTCGGCGTCTGCGACAACCTGGACCGCAAACATCATCAGCCTCTTCGCAGAGAGTATATTCGCCGCCATCTATCAACAAGCCTTTACCTTCAACCAATGACTCCGCCAGTTTCCTGCGGGCATTAACATAAATACCCTGAACAGTTGTGCGGGCCACATTCATCTGCTGGGCGCATTCTTCCTGGTTAAAACCCTCCAGATCAATAAGCCTGATGGTTTCATATTCATCGACAGTCATATTCACATAATCATTTATACCTTCCGGAGCATCAAGGGGCCCAAACCGACTATTATCAGGCATCTGGCAAACCTTCCTGAATTTCCTTGGTCGTGACATGATTTTAACACCTCAATTACAAATAAGAGTAACCGAAGCGTCCCCCGGTTACTCCTTATATTACAGCTTACAGGTTCTTTAATTGTTTTTCGATAGCTTCAAGTTGTTCCTGTAATATTTCTTTCTCTTCCTCCAGCATCTCCTTGGATGCCCGGCCGTAATTTTGTTCGGCAAAATAACCCCTGCCCTGACCGGGTCCAAAACCATAACCACCGCCAAAACCGCGGCCTGAACCTCTGCGACAGGCATTTCCAAAACCGGCTCCCCGGCCGCGGCCGCCGCCATATCTAACTGCGCCGCTTCCCGCGCAATTGCCCAAACCTCTTCCGGTCATCGGCCCTGCGCCCATGGGGCCAGTTCTATCTCTTCCAGCCATATTGTTCACCTCCTGATAGTTAATGACATATGTCATCATCACTTTTAATTCTACCTCATTGCTGACATATGTCAACAACTAATTATATAACTATTCTTCAGGGGGTTATATGCATATGGCTGAAAGCCATCGTATTACCTTATAAACATGACTGCCATGACTGCTCATGTATCAAAAGAGATAAATAGAAGGCTCACCATTTGCTCCACATAGTGATCCATCATTTCTGTTGTAGGCTCTATCAGGTAATTAAGGACTTTGCTGTTATAAAGGGAAACGATTCCGTGAGCCCCTGCCCAGATTTTTGCCAGATGAAACCATTTATCACTGGGTTTTAAAACAGAATAGCTGGCAGCCAGATCATTATATACCAACTCCCATGCGGATACATTGCGCAGTGCAGCGTCCAGCTGGGCCTGAGCGACTTTTTCCTCCTTGCAGCCAACATAATCATTATATTTGGGTACATCCCGGACAAACATCAGTTCATAATAATTGGCATTTTTAATGCCGAAATCAATATACGCTTTGATAAATGCCCGTATTTTTTCATCAACGTCAAAGTGAGATTCATGTGCATCCATTAAATCTTCATAAAGGTGGTCAAAACCCATTATGAGAATATATAAGTATATCTCGTCCTTGCTGGAATAATAATTATAAATCGTTGTGGCAGTAATATTTAATTTGGCAGCCAGTTTACGCATACTAAAATTTTCAAACCCGTTTTTAGTAATCATTCCCAGGGCCGTAACCATTATTTTATCCTTGTACTTTTTTATTTCTTCTGGAGACCTGGCAGGTCTGGCCACTATTATCCCTCCGTTTGCTGATTGACAAAAATAGATTCCTCGCAGATTAATTTTTAACAACAAAACATGTTTTATATATCTATCTTTAATTGTTTCAATTTCTTACTGGTTGGTATTCCCTTTTCGTCCCAGCCTCGGGCCCGATAAAATACCGGCAGCATTTTTTCCAAATCAACTATAGTATCTTCTCGTTCCGGTTCCAATGGCTGATCAGTCATCCGGGACGGAAGGCTGTCATCGGCACCGGTCAATCCTTCCCGGATATTGTATAAGCGCTCCATGTTAAAACATCTTTCCCCGGCCTGTAAAAATTTCCCCATGGTCATTTTTATGCCGGTAGCATGGTAAAGGGCCTCACCATGCGGAAGCAGCGCATTTATATTAATGGGGATTATCCAGGGAAGCATTTTTCCCAGATTATTCAGGAGTCCGCCGCTTAACAGGGTTCCCTTGCCTAAAATAGGCTTAAGAGGGCTTGATTCCTTAATTTTAAAGGCGGGATTGGGTATCATCATCATAAAGGTAAATACACAACTCCCTCCCAGTGATACTGCGTCCATGCCGTTTTGCAGGAAAACGACCAGTCCTGGTTTGGCTTCTAAGTCAGTGGGCGGCACCGGTATCGGCCCCAATGCTTCCAATAATGCGGCATAGCCGGCGTTTAAATGACATCCACCCCGATTGGCTGTGGCATATCCCAGACCCAGACCGACAGAAATACGCGGATCATAGGCTGCCAGTTCAAGCCCCTTGGAATGGATGGCAAATTCTTCCCCGCCATATTTTTCGCTTAATATTTTGACACCATCAGCCAGTTCCCCCTGCTCCCCTCGGCGGTAAGCAATATTATACAGGGCTTCTAATATATTATCGGTTTTCCCGAATTTCAAGCCAAAATCCTTGATCCCCCGTTCCTGCAGTTCCATGGCAAAAGCCAGGGTACCGCCGGTGGATATGGAATCGATCCCCAAAAGGTCAAGGTGATAGTTCCATTCATTGATAAGATTTAAATCGGAGTTTTCAATATTTGATCCCAAAAGGCCTATGGTTTCAAATTCTGCCCCCTTGATTTCCCTGTTCCCCAGCATAACCCGGCGTTCGCACCTGATGGGACAGCTTACACAGCCGCTGTTGCGAACCAAATAATTATCGGCCAGGTATTCCCCGCTTATTTTTTCGGCTTCTTCAAAACGGCCTTTCTGAAAGTTGCGGGTGGGCAAGATGCCATGCCGATTACTTCGGTTGACCCATAAGGCTGTACCGTAATTACCCAGATCACTGCCGGTCATCTGGTGGGCTTTCAACAAGTGGTTCCACTCCCGGACAATCTGGCTGAATTTTTTCGGGTCATGGACGGGCACTTTCCTGGTACCATATGACACCAGTGCCTTCAGGTTTTTAGAACCCATCACTGCACCGACACCACAGCGTCCTGCTACCCTTTCACCCTAAACCACACAGGCAAAACTGACCAGGTTTTCACCGGCCGGCCCAATAACAAATTTACCATAGCTTTCCGGGAACTGTGCCTGAGTTTCTTCGGAATTTAGCCCCACCAGATGGGAGGCATCCTTAATAACGATCTCACCGTCCAGTATCTCGATGTAGCTCCATGATGAGGCTTTACCCCTTATGATCAGCCCATCAAATCCAGCCCGTCTAAGTTTTACTCCAAATAGCCCGCCACAGTTGGATTGACCTATCCCGCCAGTCAGAACGTTTTTTATCGTGGTGCTGAAGCGGCTGGAACATGGTGCACCGGTACCGGTTAACGGCCCGGTATTTATTATGATAATGGCTTCTGCTGATAATGGATGGGTATGGGGAGGCATTTCATCATATAGTATTCTGGCTCCCAGGGATTTCCCCCCCAGATAGAGCTCCTGGTACTTATCCGATACAGGGTAATCCTTTATTTCTCCGGTTGTAAGGTTTATGTCAGCATATCTTAATTTAATCATGCCGCACCTCCATTTGTATGGCCTCCATAGGACAGTACAAACTGCAAAGCCCGCATCCGACGCAGGCTTTTTCATTGCTTAAAATAGCAGAAACATTTAAATCACCTTTATGAACTGGATAAGTAATAGTCAGGGCGTTTTTGTTGCAAATATCCACGCAGATTGCACAGGCCGTACATAATTCCTCCTGGACAACTGGTTTGGGCCATTGTTTGCGCGGGATCCTCCCGACCTGGACACCGTTTTCATCAATTACCGCTCCCACGGGACAGATCCAACCACAAACACCACATTCGATGCAGCGTTTTTCATTGATAATATGCAGGTTCTTCCTCTCACCAGAAATGGCCTCCACCGGACACATTCTTTTACAAGCGGTGCAGCCATCACAAAGTTCTGTAATCTTATAGGCCATCTCATCTCTCCCCCTGAAAACCAAAAATAAAGGGTTTTTAACTATTTCCCTCATCCAGATTAATTATATTTACACTGTTATTATAACATGATTCAGGCGTTTTATAATATATATCCGGTTATAAATTGATTAGATTAAAAATCCCTCCCAAAGGGATTATATCGACAAAAAAACCTTATGATTCACGACTATATTCCGCTCTCATACACTGGGCAAGCAAGTTGGCTGATACAATTTTGCCTTCACTTATATTTTTTAAAGCTTTTTCAATCTGATAATTAAATTGGGTCGTATGAAAGATTAAAAGTAATATCTTTTCATTGACAAGGGAAAATTGGAAAGATAACATGTCAAGTGAATCGATTCACTTTTTATTCCGAGTGTGTTTTCAAAAGGACGATTTTGAAAATGTAAATATAAAAGTTTGATAAAGTTACGGGATCTGTTTGGGCTTGGGTTTGATCGGGGATCAATAAAAAATTGAAGGGAGGATAGCTGGATTGATAATTTCATGGAATTCGACAAATCAATGTAATATGTTTTGTGAGCATTGTTATCGGGAGGCCGGCGAAAAGGCTGAAGAAGAACTTTCTACTGATGAAGCTAAAAGAATGCTTGAAGAAATTGTTAGAGCAGACTTTAAGATAATGATTTTCAGTGGTGGAGAACCTTTGATGCGTCCCGATATTTTTGAGTTGATAGCTTATGCTAAAAATCTCGGCTTACGGCCAGTTCTGGGTACGAATGGCACTTTAATCAGTCCAGAGGTGGCAGAAAAACTTAAAATGGCTGGGCTGATGGGTGCCGGCATCAGCCTGGATAGTCTTGATGTGAAAAAACATGACCAGCTCCGCCATTATGAAGGTGCTTTCCGTGAGGCAGTTCAAGGAATGAATAATTGCCGGGAAGTGGGATTGCCTTTTCAAATTCATACAACTGTCTTTGATTGGAACCAGGACGAATTGGAAAATATTACGGATTTTGCGATAGAAACAGGAGCCGTGGCACATCATTTATTCTTTTTAGTGCCTACAGGCAGAGCTGTTGATTTGGAAGAAGAATCTTTACGGGCAGAAGCATATGAGGAAGTATTGGAAAGGATTTTAAAGAAGCAACAGGAAATTGAAATAGAATTAAAGCCTACTTGTGCCCCCCAGTTTATGCGCATAGCAAAACAAATGGGTATGGATATGCGTTTCACCAGGGGCTGTTTGGCAGGAACGCATTATTGCATTGTTGGGCCTAAGGGAGATGTTCAACCTTGTGCCTATCTTAATATCCCTTTAGGAAATGTTAAGGAAACACCCTTTAGTGAAATCTGGTCATCCCATCCAGTCTTTAAAGAGCTGCGCACCTTGAATTACAAAGGTGATTGCGGCCAGTGTGAGTATAAATATATTTGTGGCGGCTGCCGTGCCCGAGCCTATTTTTATCATGACAAGGATTTTATGGCAGAAGAACCATGGTGTATTTATCGTGGCCGGCGCGGGCAATTATAGTTTTGCAGTTGATAAGGTAGTTTTTTCAACTGCTTAAATTCAGGGGGGGAAGTTAGATGGTTTTTAGAATGAAGTTCAGTAAAGCTGAATTTTTGGGGATCTTGCTGGTTTTACTCCTGGAGGTATTTTTATTAGCCGCTGGCTGCGGCAATGACAAAGTGGATGGAACTGGGGTACTTGTAGATGAGGTCGATCTTAATGGGGAGGCAGAAAGTCAATTCCCCTTGGTGATCACTGATTCTGCAGAACGAAAGGTGTTATTTGCCGAAAGCCCTAAGAGAATTGCAACAGTTATACCAGCAGATATGGAAATCATTTACGCTCTGGGGGGAGAAGTAGTGGGACGACCTCAAAAAAGTTTTGGCGAAGTTCGCCCCCCAGAAGCAGCGACAGCGGAGGAAATTGGCCGGCCGCAGATCATTAATTTTGAAAAAATCGCTGCCCTGGAAACTGATTTGTTCATAGGTCATAAACGCCTGAACGCCAAAGATGTACCTACATTAGAATCTTTGGGGATGAATGTTCTTTTAACTCAAGGTGATAGTGTGGAGGAAATTATTGATCTTATAGAAATGTATGGCCGTATTTTGAATAAAGAAGCAGCTGCCAATGAGTTGATTTATGATATTGAAATAGAAATTGAAAAAATTTCGAGTGGGTTTGAAGACAAAAACCTTAAAGCCTTGATTTTATATGGCACCCCCAGCGAAACAATGGCCGCTTTGCCCAAGTCATTAGCTGGTAATATGTTTGAACTGGTAGGTATTCAAAATATTTATCAGGATATGCCCGGTCTGAAAACCTATCCAACCTATGCCCAGTTGAGTCTGGAGCGGATTTTAGAAGCAGATCCGGATGTTATTTATTTTATGTTCATGGGTGATGATGAAAAGCCTTTTGAACAGTTTCAAGCAGAGATGGCTCTCATCCCTGCCTGGAATGAGTTGACGGCTATCAGAAACGATAGATTGGTCGTCTTGCCTTATGAGCTTTTTGGGACTAATCCAGGTCCCAGGATCGTTGAATCACTGCATTTTTTGCAGGATAGTTTAAAAAACCTGTACTATTGACCAGAAGGAATTTAGTTGTTTTAAAGGTGGATCAAAGCGGTGCAGATCAAAGACAAGGTAGTACAAATACAAAGTGATCCGCGAAATAAAAAACGTTGGCTGGTAGCTGTCATTGCTTTTTGCCTGGTTATAACAGCAGTTGTATTGGGCTTGATTACCGGGGCTGTCAATATATCGGTCACCGATGTTTGGAATGCCCTTTTTGGAAATGAAGAAACTTTACACAGGCAGATCGTTTATGAACTGCGTCTTCCCCGGGTTTTAACGGGTTTATTAGTAGGAGCTTGTTTAGCGTCAGCTGGTGCATTGTTACAGGGGATCATGAGGAATCCATTGGCAGATCCAGGCATTATCGGTGTTTCATCTGGAGCAGGATTTGTTGCCGTTATTTTTATGATCTTATTTCCAGCTCAGTTAAAGTTTTTACCCCTGGGAGCATTTTTAGGTGCTCTGGTTGCTGCCCTGGTCGTTTTTGGATTAGCCAATATTGGCAGCGGCGGCTCTCCGTATAGAATTATCTTATCGGGGATCGCCGTAAACGCTTTATTGGGAGCTGGGACAACCGGTATCATGATTTTAAACAGTGATAGTGTGCAAGCAGTTCTGCCCTGGCTGGCTGGTGGTTTGAGCGGACGGAGCTGGCCTCATTTTTACACAATTCTTCCCTATGCAAGTATAGGCTTGATCCTGTCTGTTTTCGCAATCAAACCAGCTAATTTACTTTTATTGGGTGATGAGGTAGCCAAACTTTTAGGCCATGATGTAGAAAAAAGCCGGTTCTTATTAATTGTTCTGGCAGCATTTTTAGCAGGTGCAGCGGTAAGTGTAGCCGGCTTGGTTGGCTTTGTTGGTTTAGTTGTTCCCCATATTATAAGGATGTTAGTGGGCAATGATTATAGATATCTATTGCCCATCTCTGCTTTAGGGGGAGGATTTTTAGTGGTTTTTGCGGATATTTTAGCCCGCAGCTGGTTTGATCCAATTGAATTACCGGTCGGCATTTTACTGGCGTTTGTTGGTGCGCCGTTCTTTTTGTACTTACTTCATACTGGAGGAATAAAAAGTGAGTGACAGAGTGTTAGCAGCAGAAAACTTAGACTTGTTTTTATCAACATCCTTTTCAATCGAAGATATTTCATTGGAATTGCATAAGGAGGAAATCGTAAGTATCGTTGGGGCAAATGGTTCTGGAAAATCCACACTTTTAAGGTTATTGACAAGATTGATTGCTCCGGATAGAGGCCATGTTTATTTAGAAGGTAAACGAATAAATGAAATGTCGCCCAAAGCAATAGCACAAAAACTAACTATGCTGCCCCAAACTCATAATCATTATTTAGACTTGACTGTCAATGATTTAGTTAAATATGGCCGGAATCCTTTTAAAAAATGGTTTGAAGGCTTCAAGGCAGAAGATCAGGAAATAATTGATTTTGCTATTTCGGCCACCAATCTGGAAAATATAAAACACCGTTCTTTACCCTCTCTTTCCGGCGGAGAAAGGCAGCGGGCCTGGATTGCTATGTCGCTGGCACAAATGCCTGATATTCTATTATTGGATGAGCCCACAACATATTTAGACATATCACATCAGTTAGAAGTAATGGAGCTTATTAAAAAATTAAACCGTGAAAATGGCATCACTATTGTTATGGTACTTCATGACCTGAATCAGGCGGCCAGATATAGTCATCGCCTGATTGCCATGAAAGATGGGAAAATAGTTCAGCAAGGAACTCCTAAAAAAATGTTCAATCAAGACTTTTTTAAAGAGATTTTTGGGATCGATGTCAGTATATATTATGATGAGGACATCCCCTTCTTTATACCGAGATACATAGGTGCAGCTATGACTGAAATGGCCTGGACATAGATATTAGGAGGTGCAAGTCTTGCTGGAAATGGGAACAAGAGAGAAAAAGAAGCTTCAAACCGGGCAAATTATTGCCGAAACAGCTTTAGATTTGTTTTTAGAAAAAGGATTTCATGAAACCGCTGTGGCAGAAATTATGAAAGAAGCAGGTTTAGGAACAGGTACCTTTTATAATTATTTTGCTTCTAAAGAGGTAATAATTAAATATAGTTTAGCCAAGAGGATAGATATGGCCAGCCAAACTTGTGAGGATATTCAGCAATATGATTTAGACACCACGGAAAAATTGATTCAGATTTTAGAAGTTGTCGGCAACACCTATGATAAAAACCGCCAATTGGTAGAGCTGTATTTAAAGTATTACCATAGTTCTGATAAGAGTGGCAAAGAACCGCCCCATGGGGAAAGATTTATAGAGGTTCTGGCCAAAATCGTCTTACAGGGGCAAAAGGAAAATGAATTCAGAAAGGACATTCCCTGTGAAATTATAGTGGAGATGTTTACCGGTATTCTAAAAACTACTATGAGCAGCAATTTAAAACATTCATTTATTGAAAATATTAATTATAAATACTCGATCTTAGTAAAGGGTATTGTAAAAAGATAAGATCGGTGGTGACAACCACCAATCTTATCTTTCACTGCCTCCAGACACAAAGTTGAACTAGAAATTACGGTTAAAGCTTATGCAGCTGAGTTTTTCCTCCAGTAAATATCAATAATGACGGGATTTAAAAAATCTTCGTTTTGATCAGATAAAACACACCCAATCCTGCTCCCAGCAGAACATACGTTAAAATTCACGGAGGGCAGTTTTTTACCAACTGAATCAATTTATCCATGAAACCAACTCCTTATTAAAATCCTTAAACCAGGTTTTTTATACTTTTTTCAATTAGAACTTCTTTACCGGCTTATTACTTGATTTGTATCATACTTTTCAAAAATAAACAAACACTTCCAAACTATTTAAAAGTACTGGAAGTGTTGCGGCAGTATTTTAACCCTGGTTTTAATCAAAATAAGTTGGTTCTGTAATCTCGGTGGTCAATGCTGTTAATGCTTTATTAACCAGATTCTTTCTGAGTTTATGCTCATTTTCCGGGTCCAGCTTGGGGTTTCCAACCGGGTGGGGAATCGCAACCGTTGGTACAATTCTATTGGCACCCACTGATTCGGAAATAGTGGTAATGGTAGCCATATGCACTACCGGCAGGCCATATCTTTCAATTTCTTTCACCATCGTTGCACCGCAACGTGTGCAGGTTCCTCAGGTAGAAGTCAGTATCACTCCATCAACACCGGCGGTTTTTAATTCTTCTCCGATTTTGCTGCCAAATTCTTTGGCCTTGCTCACAGCTGTCCCCGTACCGGTGGTGGTGTAAAAGAACTCGTATACTTTACCAATATAACCTTCTTTTTCGTATTCCCTCAGTATATCCAAAGGAGCGACCCGGTTAGGGTCTTCGTTAGCATAAACCGGATCATATCCTCCATGGGTAGTGAAGAATTCCTGCGGTTTTAATCTGTCCTGGCCGGAAATATCATATTTGCCCCATTTTTGGGCGCTGGCAGATTCGATGCGGTCAGGATTTCCCTGAGGAACAATGCCGCCTGAAGTGCAAATGGCAATGGTTGCTTTGCTTAGATCTTTAATGGCACGTGCTGGTGCCACATCATCAAATATGGGCATGGGCATTTCCGTTTCAAAGGGCTGTCCTTTTAAACGGGCAATAAGCATTTCAACGGCCCGGACCGAACCTTTCTTTTCGTCAAAGACAGTCTTTCGTATCCCCCGGGGAATATATCCTTCTTCTTCCGGTGAACCGATTTCGGCACCGCTGACCAATTTTTCTGCAATAGCAGCCATTGTCGGTAAGGCCCCGCGCATACCCCCGGCATTATCACTGGTTTTCACCACATAGGCAATTTCTTTACAGATTTCCACACCGGGATTTTCCGGATACATCCCGGTCACAACCGGAATATTAAACTTTACGGCCACTTCTTTACATGTTTCCCCGCAAGCCATTCCGTAACGACCAGCATTAAAAGCGGGTCCGGCAACAAATAAATCTGGTGTGATTTCCTGTACTTTATTCAGAATAAATGCCATTGCATCATCTTTATTCTCATTGAAATAATTATCACCGCAGATGATGGTCCCAACTACTTCACCCTGCCCTTGCAGCTGAGTTTCAAATCCGCTGGCAGGCCCAATCTTTTCCGGCCGGAATTCAGGAGGCATTCCAGCTTTGTCTTCACCGCCTATCTGGCCAAAAAATTGATTAACATAATACAGTACTTTAAATTTATCCGCCATCTCAATTTCCCCCTTTCTTAATATGATCTGCAAGTTACACTGTGATAACCGATTTCGGAAGTGGAGCCTATCACTGCATTTAATTCGCACATCAAACTGCCGTCTTCCAATAAGGCCCCTTCCCAGCCGCCGGCTAATACAGCAATAGATTCCGCATTGCCGATCACTCTCTCAGCGGGGGGCAGTGTTACCACATGACTTACATTGCCGGTGGAAACAACGGCAACTGCTTCCTGGGCAGTATCAGCCAGGGGTTGGGACAGTCCATCCCTGCCCGCACATTCATCCGTTATCAGCTGGGTGATTATTCCGGCATTTTCACATTTCTTGCATATCATCAACAAATCTGAATCCGGATTGCCATAACCTTCTTCAGAAATAACCACGGCATCAGCACCAAATATTTGGGCCAGTTTAAGCACATAGTCAGAAACTCTTAATTTCCCGTCTAATGTGGTATGCTCAGGAACCATGATGCAGCCCAGGAAATTAAATTCTTTGCCATGCTGATTATATAGTTCCAGGATCACACTGTTATTTTGGTGCTGGTAGGTAGTGATTTTGTCACAGGCAGCCACACAATTACCACTGACAACAGCGCCATCCAATTCTTCATTGGGATGTAGAATTGCCGGTAAAATGGTCTGAGCATTGACTCCATAAATATAAGTGTCATGGAGCAGCCCCTGGGTGATCATCATTTCCACATACAATACTTTGGGCAGATCCGGGTATTTGGAGGTTTCGGTAAAAACATCCTCCATTTCATAAGTGAGAATTTCCTCTGCCGTCACATCTTTACCGGCCATTCCCACAAATTCAGCGGCTCGCAAACCTGCTATTCTAACTGCTTCCTCATGTTGATGAGGATCCAAGCCTTTATTTACAGAAATATCTACGGTCAGATTTAAAGTCCTGGAAAATGGTGTCCATTTAGCTCCCTCCCCCCACATATCGATAACACCTTCCTGAAAACCAACGATATCGCCGACTGTAACCACTGCCGCACCATAAAGAACATTGGTTTTTCCCTGACCGCACTGGGCCTGTTTCGAAGTAACACCTGGAAAACCATTATTGCCTCCGGAGATCTTTATTCTTGGTTCAATAACATCCTTAACGGGAATTATTCTAATTTTTTCACCTGGTCTGGCAATGTCGATCTTTACATCCGTAATTCTCTCGTCTTCTTTAAGTTTGTTGATCAGGCCTTGCTGATCAACTGTTAAAATACCATCTTTAACAGATGTCTCCTGTCCTAATTGGATATCCTTGATGTATATTCGGCCAATCTCCAGTTTCATTTTTTGTGCACCCCCTAAAATATTGATAAATTTCCCCTGGCTGTTCATGCAGTGCCGACTCCAGCAAGATCAAATCTATCATCTGGTAGTCTGCCGCCACGTTCATGTTTTTTACCCTGTGATCAGTAAGCATTTTGTATTTTATAATGCTGTTTTCAATAGTTTGTGCCGACAAAAAATCTGTTTTATCCTGCTGTTTTCCCAGAATTACTGAACGATAAGAGGAATAAAACATTCTCAGACTTGCTGTCAGAGGATGAGTGATCAATTCATGTCCTGCATACACCAAATCCCTGACGCGGATCAATGTTTCTTCAACGGAATCATTCCTAAAATAGACATTTCTATACTTGGCCGCGACCATGGGATTATTAGTGACAATCATTGCTGGCAAACAATTATCCCCCCTCCCTTCGTGTTTTTTCATCATTTTTTTATTCTTCCAGCTAAGAGGTATATCTTGGGAATTCGATCCCACTGCCAAAAACTAATATATATCAGCCTTTGCAATAGGATATTTTTATGTTTCCACGACTGAAAACAAATATGCAAAAACATGCTCCCTGAAATCCGGTTTATCCTTGGCCGCAATTATTCTTTGGCCAGACGGTAATCAGCACCTTTCGACAACCCCGCATCCTTTACGATCATAAATGCCAATAATAAAATGCCCACATAACCATTTATTACATAAATAATGTTTACCAGACGGTCAAAAGGCACTTTCAATCCAATGATTACTCCAATTACAGCCAGTACAAAGGTCAGGATCTGAAATCTTCTGGTGTTTTCTTCCGTTACCCGAACAACAACTGTCCAGAGTAAAGGTACCGCAGTAGTGTATATACCTACTGAAACCAGCAGAGTGAAGGCGATGGCCATAAGGGGATGAATATTGGCGGCCAGAATCAAAGAAGGTATCATGGACCCTGCTACTTGCTCAATATTGGACATTAAGCCTAGAGCAACCACTATCACTGCCAGTGAAAATCCCACGGCACCAAAAATAGCACCGTAAATTGCATCCTTTCTGCTTTGGGCTTCGGCGCCGATTGATGACATGAAAGCAGCCAGCCAGAGCATACAAAATCCCACATAGGAACCGGCTGCAAATAGCCAGTTGGTAGAAGCTCTCAATAAACCTAATTTCGGTATCATCTGATTGGCGGCCGATAATCCACCCGGGTTCATTAATATACCCGCTACACCCAGACCAATTGCCATTACAGCAATGATGGGGCCGATACTGCCAATGACTTCAACAATTCTATTCAGCCCGAATATAACGGTAATCCCAGCCAGTACGGCCAGCCCAATACCGCCCACATAAGTTGGCAGCCCGTACTGTTGCTGCAATGTAGCCCCGGCCCCCCCGATCATTACGATAAATGACATGAATATGAATATGACCGAAAAATAATCATAAAAAGTCCCGACGATTTTACCGCAATAATAGGTGTAAATGTCATTCCTGTTCTTAAACTTATTTTTGTTGCCGGCCGAGACAAAACTGGTGCCAACATAAAGGAATAAGGCAAACACGACCAGAGCCCCTAAAATACCTTTAAAACCATATGACACAAAATACTGCATTATCTCCTGTCCGGTAGCAAATCCTGAACCAACTAAAAAAGCCACAAAAGCCCCTGCATAAATAATGATTTGTTTAACGTTTCTGGCTTGTTGTTCCATCTTGTTCCTCCCAATATTTATTTCATGACTTAGTATGTGCAGATAATCTTTTTAATAATAAAAAAATAGCACCTGCGTTTTAAGCAGATGCTATAAGGAGTACATCCGGTATTTAGAGGGGTGATGGTTAATATTTGCTTTTGTAGTGACTCAGCTGGAAATGCATAAACTGATTAGGCGCAGTCTACTAAAGAAGACCAGCGGCTCAGATTCTCATATTCGTGTTCACAACAGATGACCAGCATCCCGTTTATAGAAGCTATAATCTTCTGTCAAGATAAGATTTTAAAGCATGGGCAAATTTTTCGGGACGTCTTTTGCAGTCAGTGTTTACAACCTTCTATAAGATATATCTCACAATCAGGAGTTCTGGTGCTTGCAAGAAGGGCACTCCTGTTATATCGCGACAGCTTTTAACCTCTGCAAAGGTTTCCTGTCCTATATTCGGTCATAACCATTTGACACCATAACAATTTTTTGATTCATCGCCATATCTTCCTTGCATTCGGGTCAGCAGCGAGACATTGTTCTCTCAAACTTTCTAATTTTGCTGTATAATCTTCATTTGGATCATCATACTTCAACACTTTGATAACAGATAGTTCAAATCCTTCCGGGCCATATTGGTTCCAAAGTTCCTGTAATTGTTTATTGGGATGCCATTTGGTTGACAATTTTGTATTAGTACTGTTAAAGTCCGCTTTCGTGTCTTTGGAAATGCCCAAAAACACTTCGCCAGTTTCCTTACAGCAGTAAGAAATTACACCCATTTCCGGCTGCTTATTTTTATAGACTTCTAAAAGCTCTTTTTTTCTTTTTTTATCCATCATTCTCACCTCGACTTAAGTATTAACCAATATACCACAAAAATAATTCCCGCTTTATATCAATATCGTTCCGCTACGTCGTAATTTGTTATTCCGATGACATTAATATTTTCAGGAACTAGCCCGTTTTCATATTGCGTTCGAAGGTATTCATCCCTTCATTGATGGTAATGGCGGAACCGGACGTTTGCTGGTTAACTTTGAGTTGATGAAAGCAGGCTTCCCACCGATTGATATGTAAGCGTCAAAAACATCATGACTAAGGCTAAATTAAGTCAGGTTCATCTATCCCAAGCAGGTCGCAAAGGGCATTGTTGACTGCTATCCTGAAATCTTCATCCGACATGACATTAGCTTGGGCGTATTCTACGGTATCATCGATCGTGCTGACAAATTTTTTTGCCAGGAGAATATCCTCTTTTTCCATCATGGGAAAATGTTCAATAAGATATCCGTAATAATCCATTTCAAAATGATCCCTTGAGATATCTCCATCAACGAAATCAGAGACAAAATCCAGCATAAATGCCGTATGTTTACCGACCTTCATCAATCTTCCTCCCACGCGTATTTTTCAGATTTTGAATCACCACACCGCGGAACGAAAACCTTCTGCGGTAAAGCTGTACTGCCGGGCAAAAAGTCTCTATATTCAGATACATAACCTGCTTTCCCCAGGTTAGGGGCATTTTTAAAAATCCATGTTAAATATTCAAATGGATTTAAGCCGTTTTCCTTTGCGGTTACAACAAGGCTGTAATATATCGCACTGGCCCTGGCGCCGCCAGGAGTGTTTGAAAAGAGCCAGTTTTTGCGGCCAATTACAAAGGGCTTGATGCTTCGTTCTGCCCGGTTGTTTGATATTTCAAGGCGTCCATCCATAAGATATCTGGATAGATAATCCTGCTGGGACTTTGCATAATGCACTGCTTTACCGATAAGGGTACCTGGCAGGGCGCTAAGACTATAGATCCAATGATAAAATTCATCAAAGACCAGCTTTGACAGGCGAGTGCGTTTTAAAAGCCGGTCTTCTGGCGTAAGGTGGGCAAATTGTTTTTCCAGATAAAACAGCCTGTCTATATAGGTTACCCCTATGGCTGCAAGTGATTCCGGCCGGTTTTCTTTGGGCAGGGTTTTTAAGGCGTCAAAAAACTTGCGCCTCAGATGAGCCAGACAGCCTACAACGATTATGTCTCCTGGAAGTTTATGATATCCTTCATACCCATCTGTGTGAAGATATCCTTTGAAGTTTTTCAGGAATTTTTCTGGGTGTATGTATCTTCTGTCGGGTTGATAATCATAAATTACAATTTGATGTTTAGCTTCTCCACTGGTGCGGTACAGCCACATGTAACTTTTCGACTGTGCCGCTTTTCCCGGTTCTTTTAAGACCTGCAGGGTGGTTTCATCGGCGTGAAGCACATCATGTTCACATAATTTAAGCTTCATTTCTTCATAGAGCGGCTCCAGCCAATCCCTGCTGGCTTTAAGCAGCCAATTTGACATAGTCTGCCGGGAAAGCAGAATGCCATTTTGTTTAAACTCCTGCTCCTGTCGGTATAAGGGGGAGGCCATCATGAATTTCTGCACTGCTATATGGGCAATAGCTTCGGGAGAGGCGAATCCGCCTTTTATGACGGGTTCTGGCATATCTGCTTTTACGATGGGAACATGATCGGAGGTTGCCTCACAATTGCGGCAGGCGTAAACATGCCGTATATGCCGTAAAATTACTGCTTTGGCTGGGATGATTTTTAGTTCTTCGCGAGTTTCTTTTCCCATGGTATGCATTTGACTGCTGCATTCCGGACAGAGGCATTCACCATCTGCAAGAACATGTTCGATTATCTCTACAGGCAAATCCCCGGGCAATTTATCGGTCGTAAGACGCGTTTGTTTACGGTAATGCGCTTTTACTTCGGTGATTTTCGGTTCCGGCAGGGCCATATCCGCATTTGCTTCCGCTTCGTTGAATATGGACAGCTGGGCAATGTCAGTCTGTTCACTTGAAGCGCCAAACTGTTTGTGCTTTGCCAGGCGGATCTGTGACATGAACCACTCTATCTGCTGTTCTAATTCAGCAATTTTGCGGTCTTTTTCTTTAATTATTTCAAGTAGTTTTTCTTCCATATTTTCCTGTGTTTTCATAAAACAATCATACCATAAAAGCCGCATAAAAGCTAGTATTTATGCGGCTTTAAGGTTGTTTTTTAAAATATATTTTCAATAGATTTGCCTTTCTAAAACTTCTTCTCTTTTAAGCTTTTTTTCTAATTTTGCACCTTCTATCAAATAGGATAATTCTTTAGCCTCAAGGATCATGGTGGTGCTGTCCTCTTTTCCCGGCCAGCGAAAATGACCCCGTTCCAAACGCTTGAAATACAGCCAGAATCCATCCCCATCCCATTCCAGAATCTTTATTCTGTTACGGTTCCGGTTGCAAAATACAAATAGGGCTTCCGAAAAGGGATCCAGCAAAAAACTATCTTTAACAAGTATCATAAGTCCATTGATAGATTTTCTCATATCGGTATATCCGCAGCATATATATACCGGTTTATCATTAAACTTCATTACAGCACCCTTAATATGCGGCAGACTTTTTTAAGCAGTTCCGGATCGGTCTTTTCATCTACGGCTAAATAACACCCATTGACCTGAATATCTAATGTTGATTTGGTTTCCTGCCCTGCCCCAAGCTTCATCCAACCCTGGGGAACACTACCATTTACCGTAGCTTCTTCCTGCTTTGCAAGTTCAATACACGCAGCCTCTCTTATTTTTCTCCGCCAGTAGAAGTATGCATGCCTGCTTATCCCTTTTTCCTGGCAGAAGTCTTTAATGGTTTGACCGCTTAATTGCTGTTCCTGTACCACGTTCATCCACTGTGACAGGCGATATTCTGTTGCTATTTTCCGTGTATCCACACAATCACTCCACTTCTGGTTGAAAAAGTTTGCCTACTTTTTGATCATCTTTAAACTTTTTAAACCTTTTAATCGTGATTGTACTATTTCAAAACGGGTGATTCTATGTGACAGTTTATTTGACGTTTACAGAACAACGGTATCGTTCCGCAGTACTATGTAGAGAACAGCCATGAAGCCATCATCCCGCGTGAAGTTTTCATGCAGGTGCAGGAAGAGCTTATCCGCCGCCGTATTGTTCACACAAGCCCGAACGGCAAGACCAGAACATTCAGCAGCAACCACGTCTTTGCTCAGATAATCATCTGCGGCAACTGCGGCGAGGTTTTTCGCAGGGTGCATTGGAACAACCGTGGGAAGAAATCCATAGTCTGGCGTTGCGTAAGCAGACTGGAGAACACTGGCCTTTTCTGCGATGCCCGCACGGTACTGGAAAGCACCATTGAGCAAGTGCTTGTCACCGCTATCAATCAGGCACTTTGCGATAAAGATTCTTTCCTCTCAACCCTACAGGATAACATTGCCACCATCATTACTCATGAAAGTGACCAAGCCTTGGCAGATATCGATAAGCGACTGGAAGAACTTCAAACGGAACTT
>Ga0209723_1001719_pt1 | contig 32644 bp, 26 predicted proteins | sample BiotimSIPDNA_2_FD_185750 | JGI IMG/M metagenome (GOLD analysis project Ga0209723, IMG submission 185750) | Anaerobic biogas reactor microbial communites from Washington, USA - Biogas_R2 time_0 SIP DNA (SPAdes) (version 2) | ecosystem: Engineered > Bioreactor > Anaerobic > Unclassified | place... | reverse complement strand
CTTCAACTTTCTTCAACCACCTCAGATAATCATCCAGTCGCGGGGCTCCCGATTCCCTTAGCTTTTTGTACCAGTAAGCTGCCAGATCTGTTTCCCCCGTTTCATTCGCCAAACGGATGATATTGACATACAGCAGGCCTTCAGAACCATAGTTATACGAATCAGTCTCTTCAAGAATACCTGTAAAAAGTGAAAGTGCTTTTGATGGCTCGTTGTTTTCCACCAGGGTAAAAGCATTGTTTATCTTATCATTAAGATCCTTATCAAGCACTATCCCGTAAAAATGGAAACAATTATCGTCACAGTCCTCTATCAGATCAATCCATACTGTATTTTCCTTTAGAGGAGGAAACTTAAGAGTAAAACGGAGTCTCTCTCCGGGTGTTTTGAACGGGTAATAATCAGGGCAGACTGGAATACCTTCGGCTGCAATCAGTGTGCTCCCGGTGCCATCAGGATATATCATAAAAATATTTCTGTCAGCACAGAAGGCTCCGTTTGTGATACGGTTCTCAATAGTCATATGAAAAGTAGTGGCTTCAGATGTTTTTTCTATACTGTTTATAACCAGTGTCTCATGACTTTTCAAGCCATAATTGGGCTGTATTATTTCTTGTGAAAAGACCATCAGTGGGGCCATCAGAAATGTGCCAAGAATAATCTTTTTTATCATATAGCAATCTGTTATGACCTGCAATTTAAGAAAAAGCCTGCTAATCATACATGGATTGTTACAACAAGATCAAATTCTGTAATCGCATTGTAACCAAACCTTAATTTTTCCTTAACTGCTAAGTAATAAGCTGCTTCTACCTTTGACCCGTGAAACATAATAAAACAGAATATGAGTATCAGGAATCATTAATAGTATTTACAAAATCGCTTGAAAATCAATTTATTTACCCCTACCCCAAGGGGAGTAAATTGATTTTCTTCGCTCCCCTTGGGGCCGGGGTAGACGAAGAAAATCAATGAAATATTGTGTATGATTCCTGATACTCATAAAACAGAAAAATGAAATCTGCAAATAACTCTTAACTAAAAATAATAATAATGAAAAAGACAACAATTATTGTATTAGCATTTATTCTGGGCATCCTCCAGGGCTGTAAAAAAGAATATGCTCTTCCTGAGCTCACTGCCCCCGTATCGAATACGGTAGAAGTAAATTCGGATATTGATCTTTCTTTTGCATTCAGTGCAGAAGGCGGGTATCTTTCATCATCCTTTGTAGCTACAGGTGGTAGTGCATCAATAAAGACGGCACCTTCAGCCGGTTCAGTAAGCGGAACTATCATTGTCACTTTCACGGCAGGTTCAGTTTCAGGAGCCGGTTCTGTTCTCCTCACTATTACTGACAAGGAGAATCAGACACATTCAGCCACAGCAGTACTAACCATTTTTGAAGAAGGAGCTCCACAGCTAACTAATCCTGCAAATTCAGAAGTAACAGTTAAACAAGCTATTGACATAACCTTCCCTTTTACTGCTGAAGGAGGCTATAAATCTTCGGAACTCACTGCCAGCGGAGGTACAGCTCTTATCAAAACAGATGCAACACCCGGCGCCACATCAGGCGATATTGTGGTTTCTTTCACAGCTGACAGGACTGTTGGTGCAGGATCAGTTACTCTGCAGCTTACTGATAATAACAACAAAAGCGGACAGGGAACTGCAGTGATTACCATTAAGGCCTTTCCTGCTATTTCAGTGACTGCTAACATAACAGAAGATACTTCCTGGGAATCGGGTAATATATATATACTTGAGGGGCGTATAACTGTTGTTTCTGGCGTCACTCTGACAATAGAACCGGGAGTAATAATAAAAGGCAGAGAAGGTTCTGAAGCCAATGCCACAGCTCTGCTTGTTGCCCGTGGCAGCAAACTTATTGCAGAAGGAAATGCCAGCTCTCCCATCATCTTTACTTCTGTAGCTGACCAGATTCTTCCCGGTGAGATCATCAGTCCCAATCTTGAGCCGAACATCAGTGGTCTCTGGGGAGGACTCTTAATACTGGGAGAAGCTCCTATATCAGCTGAAGCGTCAGCCATGCAGATAGAAGGCATCCCTGCTTCCGACCTTAACGGCCTATACGGTGGTTCTGATGCTGCTTCCAATTCCGGAGTGCTAAAATATATCTCCATACGTCACGGAGGAGCCAATATAGGCGAAGGTAATGAGATCAACGGTCTGACACTGGGAGGTGTAGGTACAGGCACTGTTATTGAGAACATAGAGATAGTAGCCAATGATGATGATGGTGTTGAGTTCTTCGGAGGCACTGTCAACGTGAAAAATGTCATTGTACTAAACACAGGCGATGACGCAATAGATACTGACCAGTCGTGGAGCGGCACCCTCGACAATTTTCTGGTGATCAACCCCGGTGATGAATGCATGGAACTTGACGGCCCGGAAGGGATAATGGCTGCCAAACACACTATTAAGAATGGAAGCTGTTATGCAGGCGATGCCCAGGGACTGGTGGATCTGGATGATGACAACCTCAGCTCCGATTCCTGGGTAGACCTGGAAAACATATATTTTACAGGCCTTAAGACCGGACAGGATTTTAATACTGTACCTGACTACTATACCTGTTCATTCAGCAATCTGGAAGCAACAATACCTGATGGTACAAGTCTCGCCGACTTCTTTAAAGGCGGCAGCGATGCCTTTGTCACCGCAGTTCCTGAAGGAGCCAACACAGTTGGATGTAATATGGACGTTTTTACCGGCTGGACATGGTCTTCATTGTCGGGTATATTAAACGAACTATTTTAACAACCATTAATACAGTCAGTTATGCGTATATTTAAATTTTTAACATCTTTAATCTTCTTCATATTTATTACTTCATTCACATCTGAAGCACAGGACGGCATCATAAGAGGCACTGTCACAGATGAATCGAACGGCGATGCCCTTATAAGTGTCACTGTTCTTGCAGAGGGAACAAGCAAAGGTATTACCACCGACCTGGATGGTAAATTCAATCTGCCAATAGAGTCCGGAACTTATAACATTAGATTCTCTTATGTATCATATGAGACGAAGGTTATCAGTGATGTAACAGTTAAACCGGGAGAAGTAACTCTTCTGGATAATATTGTTCTCCGGTCATCAACGGTCGGATTATCTGAGGTCACCGTTTCAGCCAGAGCCATGCGTAACAATGAAGTGGCTGTGACCAAAATAAGGATGAATTCTCCCAGTCTCACCGATGGCATATCAGCTGCCAGCTTCAGAAAAATGGGGGATTCAGATGCTGCTTCATCGATGAGAAGGGTAACCGGGGTATCTGTGGAAGGAGGCAAATATGTCTATGTCAGAGGCTTGGGCGACAGATACACAAAGACAATCCTCAATGGTGTGGATATTCCCGGTCTGGATCCTGACCGTAACACGATGCAGATGGATATTTTCCCGACTAATCTGATAGACAATATTATTGTTCATAAATCTTTCAGTGCCGAATTACCTGCTGATTTCACAGGAGGAGTTATTGATATATCCGTGAAAGATTTTCCTGATAAGAAAAAAGGTAATATTTTTTTCGGCACAAGTTATAATCCGGATTTTCATTTCAGAAGCGATTTCCTGAGTTATGAAGGAGGGAGTACTGATTTTCTGGGTTTTGATGATGGCACAAGAGCCATCCCTGCGACCGGTAATCTGCCCTTCTTTGTTAATGTGATAGCTGATCCGGGCGGAGAAGATGGCCAGCGCTACCGCGAAATACTCGAGAATTTCAATCCGGTGATGGCGGCAATGCAGAAAACCAGTTTCACAGACTATAATTTCGGAGGATCATTCGGTAATCAGATCCCTCTGGAAAGAGTTACACTGGGATATAATTTCGGGGTATCGTATAAAAGCAATACTGAATTTTACAAGGATGCAGAGTACGGACGGTACGGATTATCAAGTGATCCGGACGTTATGGACCTGGAGGTTCGTGAGTTTCAGAAAGGTGATTTTGGCGTGGAGAATGTATTGTTAAGCGGGCTGGCCGGTTTTGCTGTAAAAACAAGGAATTCAAAATACCGTATCAATCTGCTGCATCTGCAAAACGGAGAATCGAAAGCGGGAGTATTCAACTACACAGGGTCTGACCAGGGTAGTAATTTCACAGGTTTTCAGCATAATCTTGAATACAGTCAGCGTTCCCTGACAAATCTTCTTATTGACGGAAAACATTCCATAAACGATCAGAAATGGGAAATAACATGGAAAGTATCCCCTACTATATCATCAATCAGTGATCCTGATGCCCGTTTTGTAAGGTATGTAACGGACAACTCCGATTTCAGGATAAACACCGAATCGGGCTTTCCTGAAAGGATATGGAGAGATCTTTCGGAAATAAACCTGATAGGTGTTTTTCATGTCACAAAGGAGTTTTCTTTCAGGGGCGAAAAAGCCCGGCTTAATTTCGGAGGCCTTTATGGTTATAAGGAACGTGATTTCATGATCAGGAAATATGCGTTTAATATAAGGAATATACCATTAACGGGAGACCCGGATGAACTCTTTATGCCGGAAAACCTGTGGCCTTATGGCGGTGTTAACTACACCAGCGGAACGACATACGAAGCAGGGTTTATCCCTTCTAACCCCAACCAGTTCAATGCCAATTCCGCTAACGGATCGGGATATATTTCTGCAGAAGTGAATCTTTTAAAAAACTTAAGGGCTATAGCAGGTGTCAGAATAGAGAAATATACTCAACGTTATACAGGTCAAAACCAGACAGGGACAATTGTCCTCAACAATGACAGGTTGCTTGATGAAACAGGCATCTTCCCATCTCTGAATTTTATTTACAAGTTATCGTCGAATCAGAATTTAAGAGCTTCTTATGCCAAAACCATTGCACGTCCTTCTTTCAAGGAACTCTCATTTGCAGAGATTGTTGATCCTATCAGTGGCCGGTCTTTTACAGGGGGACTGTTCCGTGATGCAGACGATATAGCCGGCAGGGAATACTGGAGCGGCAATCTTGTCAGTTCAGATATTCACAATGCTGACATACGATGGGAATTATTCATGAAAGATGGTCAGATGATCTCCTTGAGCGGCTTTTACAAATATTTCATAAGACCGATTGAAGTTGTCCAGTATGCTACTCAGACCGGATGCTTTCAGCCGAGGAATGTTGGAAACGGACAGGTGCTTGGATTGGAATTTGAGCTGAGTAAAAATCTCGGAAGTATATCTGAAGAACTAAGTAATTTCAATATAACATCCAATATTTCCTTAACCCGTTCGCAAATTGAACTGAGTCTTACAGAATACTATTCCAGACTTGAAAATGCACGTTCGGGACAGGAGACAGGACGTAACCGTGAGATGGCCGGACAGGCTCCCTGGATAATAAACAGCGGAATATCGTATACCGGAGGAGAAAAGGGATTCTGGTCAGATCTTGAAGCAGGTCTGTTTTATAATGTGCAAGGGACAACTCTTCAATATGTAGGAATAGCCGATCGCCCCGATATTTATTCTTTGCCCTTTCACAGTCTTAACCTGACTGTCAGCAAAAAAACAGGCAGGGAAAAAAGAATGGAGATAGGATTAAAAATAGACAACATACTTAACGATAAAAAAGAATCAATATTCAAATCATTCAATCCCACAGACCAGTTCTTTACAAAACTGGAACCGGGAATAACATGCCACTTAAAACTGAGTTACGCACTGTTTTAAGCTGGTGTTTTCGCGTATAACTGACTGTAAATGCCCGTTGTCCGGCATGTTTCAACGGGCATTTCTTTTCTATTTTTATTTCGTATCTTACAGAATAGTTACATTATCCTCTTAGGCTCAGGACTTATAAGAAAATACAGATTGTCCTGATGAAATTATGAGGTTATATAAATTTTGTTTTTTTTTATAAACATAAAATATCTCAAAGACACTGAAAAATGGATCCTGTAGGCAAAAAAATTCTGATAGTTGATGATGAGGAGGATCTTTGTGAGATCCTTCAGTATAATCTTGGCAATGCAGGTTATATTACAGAAGTTGCCCATTCGGCCGAAGAGGCAATGAAAAGGAAGTTAAATGAATTTGATCTCATCCTTCTTGATGTAATGATGGGGCCGATGTCGGGATTCAAATTTGCAGACAAGCTACGTAATGAGATGAATATAAATATCCCGGTCATTTTCCTTACCGCTAAAGAGACCGAAAATGATATTCTCACAGGTTTCAGTCTGGGGGCCGATGATTATATCCCCAAACCATTTTCTGTAAATGAATTAACAGCCAGGGTAAAAGCTGTCCTTAAACGTGCCAAATCCGAAAAACCGGCTCCCAGGCTCAGGTTCGGGGAACTGGAAGTGGATACCATGCGTAAGAGAATCATTATCAATGATGAGAAAGTTGAACTTACAAAAAAGGAATATGAAATACTTATGGTTTTCCTTGAAAATCAGGGGAAAGTCTTTTCAAGAGACGATCTGCTGAGCATGGTGTGGGGTAATGATGTTGTTGTTACAGCAAGAACTGTTGATGTTAATATTACGCGACTAAGGAACAAGCTTGGGAAATTCGGTTCCTGCCTGAAAAATAAAACAGGATATGGTTACTTCTTTGAATTCTGATCAGACAGCTCTGAAAACACCACGGGGAAACAAATTCCGTAACAATCTGCTGTTTTTCTATTCAGCAATTTTCCTGATAGCAGGATTACTCATCATGACCTATCTCTTTAAAAGAGAGAAAGAATACAAAATATCTTTTCTTAATAATGAATTGGGTAACATCACGGAGATAATTAATAACTACATTAATTCTGCTATAATCGCTGACGATTACAGCAGACTTGATTCTCTGATAAGCCTGTTACCACATCCCGGACTGAGGATATCTCTTGTAGACACTTCCGGCCTTGTCGTGTATGATAGTTTTGTTGAAGATCACAGGACTATGGAAAATCACAGGGACCGGCCTGAGATAGCCGAGTCTGAACAAAAAGAGTTTGGGACATCCATAAGACAGTCTGAGACAACAGGCGAAAATTACTACTACTATTCAAGGCACTATAAAAAACTGTTTATCAGAGCAGCTCTGATATATGATATTGATATAGCTAATTTTCTTAAAGCCAACCTCAGGTTCCTTTTTACTTTTCTTTTCTTTTTCCTGATCATTGGAGTAGTGCTTCTGGCAGTGACGAACCGTTTCGGGGAATCAGTAACACGACTGAAAGATTTTGCTTTAAGTCTGAGAAAAGGCAAACCTTTTGCTGCTGATTTCCCCAGGAATGAACTGGGGATAATAAGCTCGGAGATACTTGAAATATATAACAAGCTTCTTAAGGCAAAAGATGATCTGGCCCTTGAAAGGGAGAAGCTCTTCAATCACATGAATGCTTTGAACGAGGGAACAGCTTTCTTCTCAAAGGAAAAAGAGATGGTTTTCAGCAATGATCATTTTCTGAAACTTATGAACATGATCTCCGGTGATCTGCAAATCTTTTCAGATAGTTTCTTTGATATACCTGAGTTCAGGGAGATAATTGATTTTGTGGAAAAACAATCTGATGTAGCCGGGCATCGTACAGACCTTCCGCAACTGGAGTATCAGGTCACAAAAGGTGGAAGGTTTTTCAGGGTCCTTTGTGTAATCTTTCATGATAAAAGTTTTGAAGTAATACTGAGTGATATTACAAAAGCCTCAAAGAACAAGCTGATAAAACAACAGATGACTTCAAATATTGCTCATGAACTCAAGACACCTGTATCCTCAATAAAGGGGTATATTGAAACAATGCTGACTAACAACGAGATAGAACCTGTAAAGCAGAAATATTTCCTTAAAAAAGCCATGGCACAGACCGAGAGGTTAAGTGGCCTGATAAATGATATAACGGAACTGAACAGGATTGAAGAGGCAGGTGCATCATTCAATCCCGACGAAAAATTAAATATCAGAAAGGTTATAATGGAAGTCACCGATAATTTCAGATCAGCCATAAACAACAGAATGATAAAAGTCGATAATGCTGTTGAGAAGAATGTATCTGTAAGCGGTAATAAATCACTTATCTTATCTGTTTTTCAGAATCTCATTGAAAATGCCATTAATTATGCCGGTGATAATACCACTATCAGGATTCTGGTATACAATGAAGATAAGAAGAACTATTATTTCTCCTTCTCAGATGATGGGGCAGGTATTCCTGAAGAACACATGAACCGTGTTTTTGAGCGTTTTTACCGTGTTGACTCGGGCCGTTCGAGAAAAAGCGGAGGGACAGGCCTGGGCCTGGCTATTGTAAAAAACGCTATCCTGCTTCATAAAGGAGAAATAATTGTCAGGAAAAGGTCTGGAGGAGGCACCGAGTTCCTGTTTTCCCTGCCAAAATACAGGAAATGAAATCTCAGACAAATAACAGTTTTATTATATAATAAATAGCTGCTCCTATAAGAGCTGAAACAGGTATTGTTAATAACCAGGCCCAGAAAATTTTTGTAGTCACACCCCATCTCACCGCAGAAGCTCTTTTTGTTGCTCCGACACCAATTATTGATCCGGTTATTGTATGTGTTGTACTTACAGGGATACCCAGACCTGTTGCCAGGTAAAGAGTTGCAGCCCCGGCTGTCTCAGCACAGAACCCTTCAAAAGGTTTCAATTTGGTTATCTTCTGCCCCATCGTTTTAACTATACGCCAGCCTCCGAAAAGTGTTCCCAGAGCTATTGCCCCATGACATGACAAAACAATCCATAAATCGATAGGAGCATCCATTGGCACCCTGTTAGTTGCAATAAGAGCTACCCATATTATACCCATGGATTTCTGAGCATCGTTACCACCATGCCCCAGACTGAAGGCAGCTGCCGACAATAACTGAAGCCGCCTGAAATGTTTGTCGACAACGGATGGGGAAAATCTTTTAACAATATGTAAAACCAATATTGAGATCAGATAAGCCATGATCATCCCAAGTAAAGGAGCTACAACAATAAAAACCGCTATCTTAAATACTCCGGAATATATGACTGATCCAAATCCACTGCTTATAACAGCTGATCCTACCAGCCCTCCTACCAGAGTGTGGGATGAGCTTGAAGGAAGACCCATCCACCATGTTATAAGATTCCAGATGATAGCTGCAAGAACCGCCGATATTATGAGAGGAAGAGTAACTATATCAGCATCAATAACTCCTTTCCCAATAGTAGTGGCTACTTTCAGGGGAAAAATAAGAAAGGCCACAAAATTGAAAATTGCAGCCAGGAAAACAGCAGAAATAGGCGACAATACCTTTGTCGATACTACTGTAGCAATGGAATTGGCCGAATCGTGAAAGCCATTTATGAAATCAAAAAGAAGAACCAGGCTTATTACAACATACAAAAATATCATCCCGTGCAGGTGAAATATTATTATAAATACCCGGATACCCTCCTTATTAACTGATAATAAACGTCATACATTTTCTCCAGCTTGCATCCGGCGGCCTAAAATTACCTGTTATGAAAATATTCTATAAAATATTTTTGTTACAATTTTGTTACAAAGACACTTTGCAGAAAGTATTCACTCATTTTTCTGATCTGTAATTGTGTATATATTCAGCTGCCTCCACCATAGTTGGTATCCAAATATCCTTTTCATTATCCACAAGATATTTTATAAGTTCATTATGTTCTTCAAGAGCTACATCTATATTATGACCTCCTCCTACTCCATGGAAAAGGAATACAAGCAATGATTCTGTTTTCACAGCTTCCTTAACAAGGTCGATCATATAAGCGGCTGGATGTCCGCTGATCATATAACTGTCTATATTGTCTGTATTCACTTTATCTATAGTGTTCATTGCTGCTCTAACACCCCTGGCACCGGTAAGATCATTCCTCAGTCTGTTAAAATAGAGGGAATCACCCACTTTCATATCTCCGCAGGGATAAGCGAAAGATCTTTTATCTTTTCCGTCAATAGCTTTAAGCAGGGTATTGGTTACGAGAATCTCGTTCACTGTTCTGTTGAGGGTATAATACTGCAGGTCGTTATCAGGTGTGACAAAACTTCTTCCCTGGGGACGGCCATCGCAGGGATGAAACAAGGTATGGTTTCCCAGTTCATGACCCATATCAGCCGCCTTACGCCAGTCGTCCATACGTCTCTCCACAATTCCTTCCGATCCTATGATATAGAATGTACCTTTCATGTTGTAAGAATTGAGGACCGGGATAACATTATCCAGGTGAACATCCAGGGCATCATCATAAGTAAGAACCACAGCACATTTTTTATTGTTCCATATTGTGTTATCCTGGGCATTGGTACACATTACTGCCACGAGTATCAGGATAGCAGGAAGCATTTTTTTCAGAGGCAATATCATTCTCATCGTCTTTGTGTTGGTAAAGTATGACCGATAAATTTACTGGCCCATTCAATGAAATATTTCATATTGGGAGCATCTGTATGACCTCCGTCATGTTGTCTCCATGCCAGATGTCCGTCGAGCATACTGGTATTATAAGGAGGCATCACCTCTTTATGGTAGTCGTTTGAGACACCCAGGTCTTTTGCTCCCAGCAGTTTAAATACTTCACCGGCTGCAACGGTTGCCATATAGCTTCCTTTCTGGTCGAGCCATTTGGCATCGCCCTCAGAGGGTATTCCATAGCTTATAAAAGTAAGTCTTGGAGCACACAGAGCTATAAGACTATGAGAATCGACCGGCAGTTGACCTGCATTCCCTTCTCCTGTTTTACCTTCAGCGGCACCGTATTTAAGATAATTGCCTGCCATCCAGTGATATTCTCCCGCACCGGTCAGGCTTTCAACTGCTTCTCCGAAATTACGGCGGTGCAGGGTAGCTCCTCCTTTTCCTGAAGAACCTACAAGAGCCATGGCAAAACGTTCTTCAAAAGCAAGAGTGACAAGAGCTGCTTTCCCATATCGTGACACACCTTCTATACCTACCTGCAGTGCATTTACAGCAGGGTCTGTCTCAAGGTAATCAAGACCTCTGGCAGCACCCCATGCCCATGCTCTCAACGAGCCCCAGTCATCAGGTTTCCTTGGTTGTCCCTTATTACACAGACCTATTATACCCCTTGTCAATCCGGCTCCGTTATCAGCCTGTATACTTGAAGGGTTGATCATGGCATATCCCCATCCGGCATTAAGGAGTTGTTGTGTTGAAGGAGGATCAGCATTGGGGTCCATTCTCCCCATCATGCCAAAGGGTGATGATGAGGTTGATCTGTTTATAGGAGTAAAAGCAAGGTATTTGTCCAGTATAGCCTTCACTTCCGGATTATTCTCTGAAATAAGTTCCCGGAAAGCCTGATTGATAACTTCCATCTCATCAGGAGTAGGCTGGGCAGGGGCAGGCAGACTGGCACCACCAAACATCATTAGCACAGGAACAGGTCCCCTGGCATTGGCCGGAGTAACAAGTACCATTTCTATATTTACCTCTATGGCCGGACATATGGAATTATCAACATGTCCTGTCAGTTTCTTCGCAATGACCGGAGTAAAACCTATCATTTCTCTTTCAGATATATCAACGGTCCACTTTACTTCCGGAATATTTTCAGGAAGGCGACCATATACTTCTCTTTCAAGGTCTTCCACTATTTCCGGACGGCGTTGTTTCCACCACATGTCTGCAGAACTTACTTTCCTCCCATTATTAAGTGTCAACAATTCAGGGAGATCAGGATAGGGTGTGGCAATCGATTCATCGTAATTGGCATGATCAGGATCAGACTCATTGCCACTAGGTCCGGGGCGTACACTTATTATACCCAGCTGATCCATCATATTCTGATGGTCCTGCTGAGTGGTAAAGGTCACGGGGTTACATTCCTGTGTTACTGATCCTGCTTTTCTCTGTGCAAGAATCAGCTGACAGGATAATAAAACCAACAAGATTAAAGTTGTCTTTTTCATACGTTTAATTAATTTATATTTCATTTGTCTTATGGAACTTACATGAATTAAATAATCATTTCCTTGTTTGAGGTTCTGCTCATGTAAGTTCCAATGCAAAGGATATTATTCAGAGAACAGGTTTTTCACTCTCAAAAATGTATTGTCTTAAGACTGTAATAAGGATCAGAATAGTTCGAACAACGGAAAATCATTATAAAAATAATTTTCTTTTGCATACCTGAGAACTATTTCTTCATCTTTCTTCTATCCCGGGGTAATAATTATTTACTCACAGTCGTCGATGATCCCTATCCTGTCTGTTGATCTTCGATAAAATGCAGATCAATGAACAAAGCTGGTGGATTTCAGGAAAAATTCATTCCGGTGAAAAAACAGGATGACATTATCATATTATTATCAGGGAATAGTTTATTTTTGGAAGCTCAATTTTATAAATCATGAAAAGATTTCTGATTATTTTGCTGCTGGTTTTCAACCTTCCCCTTTTGTCATATCCTCAGGATGTCATTGAAAAGAGTCCGGTCAGCGGGTCCTGGAAAGGAAAGTTGTCATCAGGCCCTGTTTCTCTTAGAATCGTATTCAATATCTCGGTATTGGAAAATGATTCTCTTATTGTCACCCTTGACAGTCCGGACCAGGGGGCCAAAGGTATCAGGATCGGTCCGGTCATTTTTGACGGAAATGAAATTAATATAAAAGCTCCTCTTCTGCTGGGAGAATATCAGGGCACATTAATAAACGACACTTTGATTGAAGGTATCTGGAGCCAGGCGGGGACCAGTAATTTACTGAACCTCACCCGTTCAGTAAACGGCTCACCCGTACTGGCGAGACCTCAGGAACCTGTTCCTCCTTTTCCCTATCTTGTCAAAGAAGTTACATTTAAGAATGAGAAGCAGAATATTATTCTTGCCGGAACGCTAACAATGCCTGAAGGGGAAGGACCCTTTCCTGCTGTTGTCCTGATCACCGGTTCGGGTGCACAGAACAGAGACTCAGAGCTTATGGGGCATAAATATTTTTGGGTTTTAGCTGATTTGCTCACACGACAAGGTATAGCTGTACTACGGTATGACGACAGGGGGGTGGGTGAATCTCAGGGGGTATATTCCACTGCTACTTCAGCTGATCTGGCGACAGATGCTGAAGCAGCCCTGGCCTATCTTAAGAGCCTTGAAATGACAGACCCTGAACTGACAGGCCTGGAGGGGCACAGTGAAGGTGGGTTAATAGCCGCCATTGTGGCAGCTTCTAATCCGGATGTTGACTTTATTGTTTCCATGGCAGGGACCGGAGTGACAGGGGAAGATGTAATACAGAAGCAGAATTATGATATTGGCAAATTATCGGGTGTCAGTGAGGAAGAGTTGCAGAAGAGTTATAACAGTAATAAAACCTTTTTTGCTGTTGTCAAAGAAGAACCTGACGATGAGAAAGCTATTGAGAAAATGACCGGTCTTGCAAAAGAGATGCTTGTCAGCGAGAATTTATCCCAGGCAGAGGAAGATCAGGCTATGAAACAGATACAGTCTTCTTTTGGGACACTGACCAATCGCTGGTTCCGGCATTTCATCACCACTGATCCGGCACAATACTGGGAAAAGATCAGTTGCCCTGTACTGGCTCTTAATGGCAGCAAAGACGTACAGGTAGATGCAGATATTAATCTGAAAGCCATAGAAAAAGCAGTTAAATCAGGAGGGAACACAAACATCACTGTAATAAAGGCAGAGGGTCTCAATCATATTTTCCAACACTGTGAAACGGGTTTGCCATCAGAATACGGTGATATTGAAGAGACCATTTCACCGGAAGTACCTGAAATAATAGCTGCCTGGATCAAAAGTCTGAAGAAGTAATACCTGCCAGTTTTTTCATAATTATTCTGCCGCGGGCCAGTATCCCTGCCGTTTTCTCTGTTTCCTTCAGAATAAGTATTGAAGCTACAAGTTCATTAGCCAGTTCCGGATAAATATTTGTGAGTTTGAATAGTATCTCCATTGCATAGGCTTTGACGGCTACAGGTGCAGGTCGTGAGCGAAGGCGGTTGAAACAATGGTCGGCAAGTAATCCCTGGTATTTACTATTGACGCCTGACACATTGCTCAGACTGATGACTCTGAGAACTGATCGTTCGGCACTTTCGTTGTCTGACTGTGGGAGGAATTGTATTAATGTATTCAGGAAGGGTTCTAATAATTCCGGATTTTTGTCTGCCACTTTTGAGACAGTCCAGGCAGAATGAGAGGCAAGTTTTCTGTTATTTGAGGTGGAATATTCGATTATTTTTCTGAGTATCTCCGGGTTTTCTGTAGCAGAGGCTGCTACCCAGTCGACTTCTTTTGTACTATGAATATTGTTTATCATCTCCACCATTCCTTTATCCTCTGAGAATGATTCTTCTTTGAGAATGGCGGTATGAGAGCTTCCTTCCCTGTAACTGATATGCTGCAAATATAGATGTGCAACAGATATATCTGCCTCCTGAAAATCTTTCTCCATAAGCTTATCCTCCTTTATCCATTCATAAGCCACATGCTCCGACAACTCCGGGATTACATCCAGTGTGTCACATATAAATGGGATGAGAAGAATATGCTTACTGCCATAATCATGATCAACCTCCGGCAGCCTGGAAAATATCACTATATCAAGAGATAATTCCTCCCTTATCTCACGTAATATACAATCTTCATCACTCTCACCATCATCTACCTTACCTCCGGGAAACTCCCACTTGAAAGGATGATCACTGTCGCCTCCCCTCCTGACAACAAGGATCTCATCTTCTTCATTCCGTATTATGGCACAAGTAACCCTTATCATATTATTTATCCCGGCAGTTCTTCATAAAAAGGTATTGTAAGCAGATCATCATATCTGTTTTCCTCACCGTTAAATACACATGCATAATGGAGCATCCCGTTAGTAACAACCAGATAGGGAACTTTTAAATGCATGTTATAAGTGACTATCTGGTCAAACACTTCATCATTGAGTCTGATAACAGGCGATTTACATTCAACTATCATTACCGGTTCTCCAAGCCTGTTATGAACAAGTATGTCAGCCCTTTTCCTCAGACTGTTATAAATAAACAACACCTCTATCCCTATCAGTCCCGGAGGATAATTACCTTCATTCACAAGATACTGGACAAAGTTTTGTCTTACCCATTCTTCGGGAGTAAGCCTGACATATTTTTTTCGTAAAGGATCAAAGATCATTTCCTTGCCCTTTTGCAAGATAATTCTGAATGAATATTCCGGCAAATTTAACTGTTTCAACTTTGTTTTGTACTTTTGAAGACAAGTGGTAACTATTTTAAGACCTTCTGAATTCTGTTTATGCAGAAGAAAAGTATAAGTTACTCAAAGCTTATTACAAATATACAGAGATAAACATTAGCGGCCTACTAAGATGAAAACCAAAGAGGAGATTGTTAATAACTGGCTTCCCAGATACACCGGAAAGAGAACAGACAGTTTCGGTAAATATTTCCTTCTGACAAATTTCCTTTATTACGTTGAGCTGTTTGCCCGCTGGCATAATGTTGAAGTTGAAGGAAGGGACAGAAATATACCCAGTGCTACATACGACGGGATAACAATACTGAATTTTGGTATGGGCAGCCCCAATGCTGCTACCGTGATGGACCTTTTAAGTGCAACAGATCCCGAAGCGGTTCTCTTCCTTGGCAAATGTGGTGGTCTGAAGAAAAAAAACACTGTCGGTGATCTGATTCTGCCCATTGCTGCAATCAGAAGCGACGGTACTTCAAATGATTACCTTCCTGTTGAAGTTCCTGCCCTGCCGGCCTTTCAACTACAAAGTGCCATTTCTGCAACTATTATCCGTTACAAGAAGGATTACTGGACAGGAACGGTATACACAACCAACAGAAGAGTATGGGAATATGATGAACGTTTCAGAAGATATCTTATTAAAACAAGGGCAATGGCTATTGATATGGAAACAGCAACAATTTTCACAGTGGGTTTTGCAAATGAGATCCCTACGGGTGCCCTTCTTCTGGTTTCGGACCAGCCTATGATATCAACAGGTATAAAGACTGAAGAGAGCGATAAAATGGTAACCGGGAAATATGTTGAAACACATCTCAGAATTGGAATTGACGCATTGAGAGAAATAAAGGAAAACGGCGTTTCAGTAAAACACCTGAGATTCTGATGACAGTAAGTTGCGATAAAATATTATCTGATCTCAGGAAAAGAATATTCAGGCCCGTTTATTTCCTTGCAGGAGAAGAACCTTATTACATTGACATAATCACCAGCTTTATTGAGGAAAATGTCCTGGAGGAATCTGAAAAATCATTCAACCAGATTGTATTGTATGGAGAAGATACTTCTGTCCCTGCAATTACAGAGTTATCAAGGCGCTTCCCCATGATGGCCAGTCACCAGGTAATAATTGTCAGGGAAGCCCAATCGCTTAAAAAGATTGAAGATCTTAACATGTATGCTGAAAAGCCTCTCCCTTCAACCATCCTGGTTATAAATTATAAATACAAGACACTTGACAAAAGGACTAAACTATATAAAACCCTTGATAAAGACGCTGTTTATTTCGAATCTCCACGACTGCGTGACTATCAGGTGCCTGCATGGATTGAGAGATATCTTATGAATAAGGGAATAAAGATCAGACCCGATGCCAGCGCGATGCTGACGGAGTACCTCGGGACTGACCTTCACAAAATAGCCAATGAACTTGACAAACTACTTATTACCCTTCCTTCCGGGAATCCTTTAATAACGACTGAACTGATTGAAAAAAATATTGGTATCAGCAAGGATTATAACAATTTTGAGCTTCAAAAAGCCATTGGCGAAAGGAACATACTGAAAGCCAATATGATAATACAGCACTTCGCCAATAACCCGAAGGATAATCCCATTATAGTCACAATTGCTTCTCTCTACAGTTATTTCAGCAAAGTGCTTACATATCATTACCTTCCTGATAAATCGAAAAACAATGTTGCAGCTGTACTGAAAATAAATCCTTTTTTTGTCAGGGATTATGAACAGGCAGCTTCATTTTACAATGTTGCAAAAACAGTGTATATCATCAGTTTACTAAGAACCTACGATATGAAATCCAAAGGTTTCGGGGATTTAAGCAGTGAAGCAGGAGATCTGCTCAAAGAATTGACATTTAAGATACTGCATATTTAATTCATATCCGGTGATTCGGGAAAATCAGCCCAGATACGGTACTTATTATTAAGGCTTCTCAGAACTCTTTTCCAGTTCTTATCAGCATTATTGTCATTCAATACTATATCGTTGCTAACTTTCACTATAACCCATGAATTATCTTTCAATTCTTTTTCAAGCTGACCTGCAGCCCATCCGGAGTAACCAAGAAAGAATCTGATCTGGGATTTATTCATCTTCTCCTGGTCTATCAGATTCCGTATATACTCAATATCTCCGCCCCAGTATATATTTTCATCAACCCATACACTTTTGGGGATATCATCACCCATGCAATGAAGATAATGAAGGGTATCCGGAGAGACAGGTCCTCCCAGATTGAGATATTTATCCAGGTTATCAAAACCTGAAACAGCTTCGCGTACCTTTATATCCAGGGGTCTGTTGAGAATAAAGCCCACTGACCCATCTTTTGTATGGTCGGCGAGGTAAACAACAGTCCGGTTGAAAAAATTATCAGGCAGAAAAGGTTCAGAGATAAGGATCTTGCCTTTTTGCGGAATTTTATCTTCAGGAAGTATTTTAAAAAGATCGGCTTCCGGTTCCATACTCTGTCATTATTAATGCAATAGTACAAAGTTATAAATTAGATTGCCCAAAAAAAGATTATTTAGCAAATAATTATATACTTCCTTCAAACTGACCGGCTCGTGGGCCGAAGCAAACGTGAAGGAGTGTTACACCAGGTATTTCTTTTGCATAATCGTCAGAGAAAGTGATTTTTCAGGATCGTCGATCAGCTTTTTGTATCCGGGTACCGGGCTTCTGTCGGGTATTTATCCGGACGTGCTTCTTTCATTATCTTATAGACAGCATCGAATATATCTTCTGCATTTGGTTTGGAGAAATAATCTCCGTCGGAAGTATAGGCCGGCCTGTGTTCTTTCCCGGGCAGGGTTACAGGCGGAGAGTCCAGGTAATACCATCCTCCCTGCTTCTCAATAAACTGTTGCATCATAAAGGCTGTTGTTCCACCTGGTACATCTTCATCAAGAAACAGTATTCTGTTTGTTTTTTTGACTGATTCAAGTATAATACCTTTTGTGTCAAAAGGCACCAGTGTCTGTACATCGATGAGCTCAACGGATATGTCATGTGCCTCCAGTTGATTAACTGCCTCTGCTGCTATTCTCACTGTAGATCCGTATGTCACAAGAGTAATATCCGTGCCCGTAGTAATGATTTCAGGTACTCCGAGAGGTATTTTAAATTCTCCCACGTTATCGGGCATTTTTTCGGGCAGTCTGTACCCGTTAAGGGGTTCAATCACTATAGCCGGATCATTTCCTTCGAGAAGGGTATTATAGAATCCGGCAGCTCTTGTCAGGTCACGGGGTGTACACACATATACACCTCTGACGCTATTTATCAGCATGCTCATAGGTGATCCGGAATGCCATATACCTTCCAGTCTGTGCCCTCTTGTCGATATTATCAAAGGAGCCACCATCCTCCCGGCAGTGCGGTAGTGAGTTGTGGCCAGATCATCGCTCAGCACCTGAAGTGCATACATAAGATAATCCAGATACTGTATCTCGGCTATCGGCCTCATACCCCTAAGAGCCAGGCCTATACCCTGCCCCAGTATAGTAGCCTCCCTTATACCGGTATCCGTGATACGCAATTCCCCGTATTTCTCCTGCAAGCCTTCAAGAGTCTGATTGACCCCGCCAATATTTCCCGTATCCTCACCAAATGTTACCAGTAAGGGGTACTTTTCAAACAGCTTATCGTAATTATCCCTTAACACCTTCCGGCCCGGCACTTCAGGAGATTTATCGGAATAAACAGGAGACACAGGTTCCACATTGAGTACAGATGACGCTGTTTCATTATAAAGATATGCATCGTAGCTGAGGGCTGCGTCTTCATAATTTCTTTTGAGCCAGCTATGCAGTTCCTCTCTAAGATTATCGGCTTTCCTGCATGTCTCACATACATTCCTGAGTATTTTACGTGCAGCTGAAAAATTATCTTTACGAATGGGTGCCAGTATCTTACTGAGTTCATCCGTTATCTGTTCCACTGATTTTTCCTGGTAAGTCTCATCACACTTGCACGTCCGGCTGCGTATTATTTCCACCAAAGCATCTCTTTCCACTATGATAGGATTCTGAAACATCTCCCAGGCTTTCTTTCTTGCCTTTTTAACTTCCGTAACAGTTTCTGCGGCAACAGACACCAGTTCTTCTTCCGTAGCAAGACCACTGTCTATGATCCATTCTTTCATTTTGAGTATCGGATCATTATCTTCTTCCCATTTTAATCGTTCCTTACTCTTATAACGTTCATGTGAACCTGAAGTGGAATGTCCAAGAGGTTGTGTCATCTCTTCAATATGAAAAACAACAGGTATGTGATCCTTTCTGCAAAGAGCGATTCCCTCTTCATATAATTTTATCAGTCCCTGGTAATCCCATCCTTTTCCTTTGAATATCTTTATCCCCGGTCTCTCACTATCGCCTTCAAAGCCTTGAAGTATATCGGAGATACTCCCTTTGGTAGTCTGGTATTTCTTTGGCACTGAGATACCGTAGCCGTCGTCATAAACAGTCACAGCCATCGGCACCTGAAGCACTCCGGCAGCATTGACAGTCTCCCAGAAATGACCCTCAGAAGTACTTGCATCGCCTATTGAGCCGAATGCCACTTCGTCACCCTTCATTGTCAGGTTGGTAAAACGGTGAAGATCTGTATTCTGACGGAAGAGTCTGGAGGCATAGGCCAGGCCAAGTAACCTGGGCATCTGACCAGCTGTGGGAGATATGTCGGATGATGAATTTTTCTGTTTCATGAGATCTCTCCAACTGCCATCGGCATTAATGTTGGGTACGGAAAAATGATTATTGAACACTCTGCCCCCGCTTCCGGTAAAAATATTCCGGTCAGTATTTCCATATAGCTGATGAAAAAAATCCAAAGGAGTATAGAGTTCCATTGCCATCATCCATGTCTGATCCCTGTAATACCCTGACCTCCAGTCACCTTCTCTGAACTGCTTTGCCATAGCTATTTGGGTTATCTCCTTACCATCACCAAAAATGCCGAATTTAGCTTTGCCGGTTAACACTTCACGGCGTCCTGTTATACTCAGATTACGGCTTAGATTAGCCAGCCTGAAATCGTTCAGGACGGTTTCTTTTTTTAAACGGTTCTCCGGTGATTTCTTATCGCTTTTCATCATTATTAAGCTTTGTTGTATACTGATCTTTATTCTATAAACAAAAAATCAAGGTTGTTGTTTAGTGTATGAAGTAGAAATGATAAGTATCTTTGAACACTGTATAAAGAGATAATTATGTTTTTAAAATTAGCAATTATAAGTATCGTTTTACTGGTTTTTGTGCTTGTGGGTCTGGGTATCAGCATTTTGCTTAAGCCAAAGGGTAAATTCCCGGAGATACATATCGGACGTAATAAGAACATGCTTCAAAGGGGTATCCGTTGCGCACAACATACTGATACTGGCTGTAAACCTGTAAACAAGAATGAATGTCTTAATTGTGGAAGCCCTGGGATTAATTGCTGAGTGGATGGACTTTATTGCTGCTACCGACATCTAAATACTGCAGGACCGCTTTTCATTCTGATTCAGAAATACTTTTTTTGAGACTCTCTGATGTCCAGGTCCGGAAATTACCGTTCTCATCTGAAAAAATAAGATATGCTTCAAATTCAGTATACCTCTGAAGAAAAGCTATACTTTCATCTTTGCCCATAACCATACAGGCTGTAGCAATACCATCAGCAACAGCACATTCATCTGCAATTATTGTTGCGCTCAGCAGCTGATTACTTACCGGATACCCTGATCTGGGGTCAATAGTATGGGAATATTTAACACCGTCCTTAACATAAAATTTCCTGTAATTACCGGAGGTAGCAAGTGCTTTGTCCTGCAGGTTTATTATTGCCTGGATATCCTCTCCGGGGAACAAATTGTTATCCACAGGCCGGTCAATCCCTATGCGCCATTGTCTGTTATCTCTCATTCCTTTCACTCTCACTTCTCCTCCTATTTCCACAAGGTAATGTCTGATATCCATGCTGTCCAACAGACTACATATAACATCTACTGAATAGCCCTGAGCCACAGCGTTAAAATCAAGACTTATACGGGGGTCAGATTTCAAGACAGATCCATCTCTGATGCTTACCTTACCGAAACCCACAATAGCAAGAAGGCTGTCGCGGGATGATTCCCTGTAGTTTTGAATAGCATCAGGACCAAAGCCCCAGGCCTTCACCAAAGGGCCGACTGTTATGTCGAAAGCCCCCTCCGTCATTGCCCATAACTCTTTTGAAATCTTAAAAGCCTCCGTGAAATATTTATCGGTTTTGAGCGATTCGTTCCTGTTAATCTTTGAAAGAACAGAAGAATCTTCATACAGAGAAAGAGACATATCGAAATCACGAAGTCTATTTTGAACCAGGGTTTGCATCTCTTCCACATCAAAGTCACTTGCACTGCCATATACTATTCTGTAGGTTGTCCCCTGCACAAATCCATCGAAGCCGGAGTAATTGATTATCTCTTCCCTGCATGATACAGCAAGCAGAAAAAGAAAAATAACTGCTAATAACGATTTAAATATACTTTTCATTTACCATTATATTAACGGATAACAGTAACTACTGTTGTCATTATCATCACATATATCCGGTTACACATTCAATTAATACTCTATACCAGGGGTACAGTGACCGGTCATATACCGAAATCATCGAAGGATATATTTTCATCCGGGACTCCCAGGGAGTTGAGCATGTTTACCACTGCACCATTCATGACTGGCGGACCGCAGAAATAATATTCAATATCTTCAGGTTCGTCAAGTTTGCTCAGGTAATTATCGAACAGGACCTGATGAATAAAACCGGTATAGCCGGTCCAGTTATCCTGGGGCAGAGGTTCTGATAAAGCCAGATTGAAAGTAAAGTCAGGAAATTCTTTTTCAATAAGTCTGAATTCATCTTCATAGAATACTTCGCGGAGTGATCTTGCTCCGTACCAGTATGACACTTTCCTTTTTGTCTTAAGGCTATGGAAAAGGTGGAAGATATGTGATCTGAGAGGTGCCATACCGGCTCCTCCTCCTATATATACCATTTCGCTGTCAGTATCTTTAATATGAAATTCTCCGTATGGTCCTGAGATAGTAACTTTATCTCCCGGTTTTCTTGAAAATATATAAGAAGAACATATTCCCGGAGGGACATTCATGAATTGCTTCTTCACATTGTCCCATGGCGGTGTAGCTATTCTGATATTAAGTTTGATAAGGTTTTTTTCGGCAGGGTAGTTAGCCATCGAATAAGCCCGGAATGTTTCTGTTCTGTTCTTTATTCCAAGATCCCACATCTTATATGCATCCCAATCAGCTCTGAATTTTTCTTCAATGGTAAAATCCCTGAAACTTGCTTCATACCGGGGAACATCGATCTGGATATATCCGCCCGGCTCAAAATTCAGTTCTTCTCCTTCCGGCAGTTTTACTACAAATTCCTTAATAAAAGTAGCCACATTTCTGTTTGACACTACTTCGCACTCCCATTTTTTTATTCCGAGAACAGCTTCGGGTAGTTTTATTACCATTGGACCCCGTATTTTCACCTGGCAGCCGAGACGCCAGTTATCATTTTGTTCTTTACGGGTAAAAAAGCCTGTTTCTGTAGGCAGGATTGATCCGCCACCTTCCAGTATCTGGCACTTGCACATCCCACAGGTACCTCCACCTCCGCATGCTGATGGAAGGAAGATATTATTAGAAGAGAGGGTTGACAGAAGATTTGAACCCGGGTTAACCTGTAGTTGTCTTTCATTAACATTTAGTGTAACCTCCCCCTTGGGCAGGAGTTTATCTCTGGCCAGCAGAAGGAGAGCCACAAGCAGAAAGATAATGATAAGGAAAACAATTATGCTTATCAATAGAGTTCCAAGAGTTGTAACAGCTAAAATCATGTTCCGAATTTATCAGTTAGAGTTTGATTCCCATAAATCCCATAAAAGCTATTGCCATGAGACCTGTTATAATAAAAGTTATACCCAGTCCTCGCAGGGGAGCAGGCACATTGCTGTAACGTATCTTCTCCCTTATAGCTGCAATACCGACTATTGCCAGGAACCATCCTATCCCTGATCCGGCACCGAAAACAAGAGCTTCTGTAATATTCAGGAATTCACGTTCCTGCATAAACAATGATGCACCGAGTATGGCACAGTTAACAGCTATCAGCGGCAGGAATATACCGAGAGAGTTATATAATGCCGGACTGAATTTCTCAACGATCATCTCAACGAGTTGTACCATAGCTGCAATGACAGCAATAAAGATCATAAATGTAAGGAAACTGAGGTCTACGTCGGCAAAGCTTTCGCCCAACCATATCAAAGCTCCCTTTCTTAGTATATATTTCTCTATAAGAAAATTAACAGGGACTGTGATAACAAGGACAAAAATAACTGCTATGCCCAATCCTACTGAGGTTTTGACTGTTTTTGACACAGCGAGATATGAGCACATGCCAAGGAAGAAGGCAAAAACCATGTTGTCAACAAAAATTGACTTGATAAAAATATTCAAAAGGTTTTCCATAATGATTCCTGTTGTTTATTTTTCTATTAATTCCCTGTTCCTGCTTCTCTGGACCCATATTATCAGTCCGACAACAATAAGAGCCATTGGGGGTAATATCATCATTCCGTTATCTTCATACCCGAAAGAGTAAACACCAATTTTTTCAAGGATGGGGTATCCCATAATGGTACCTGATCCTAAGAACTCCCTGAAGAAGGCTACAATTATCAGAATTATTCCATATCCTGCTCCGGCGCCAATACCGTCCAGCAAAGCAGGCCAGGGCTTATTTGCCATGGCAAAAGCCTCAAGACGACCCATTATGATACAGTTTGTAATGATTAATCCCACAAAAACCGACAATTGCCTGCTAACATCAAAAGCATAAGCCTTAAGGGTCTGATCAACAAGGATAACCATGGTAGCAATAACAACCAGTTGAACAATAATCCTTATTCTGTCGGGAATATAATTTCTCAGGGCAGATACGATAAGATTCGATACTGCCAGCACAATCGTAACTGAGAGAGCCATGACCAGTGCCGGTTCCAGTTTAACAGTAACAGCCAGAGCGGAACAAATACCCAGGACCTGAACGGTAACCGGATTATTTCTCCCAAGCTGATCGGTAAACAGTTTTCTGTTCTTTTCTGAGAATAATGGTTCTTTCTCTTTACTACTCATAATTAATTTCTGTTTTGTGTCAGATAAGCATCGTATTTTTTCAGACAGTCAGAGAGCATCTCTTCAAGGGCTTTACTCGTTATTGTCCCTCCCGAGATAGCATCTACTCCATGTTGATCAGAAGGATCAGCCCCTCCTTTAAGAACCTGTACAGAGACAAAACGGTCATCCTGGTATAGCTTTTTCCCGGTGAACATACTTTCAAACCCTGTAGTGTTTATTTCGGCTCCCAACCCCGGAGTCTCTTTATCGTGATCAAAAGTGACACCGTAAATAGTATTTAAGTCGGACCGCAGTGACACATAACCATATATCGGTCCCCATAAGCCTTTTCCTTCAACCGGAAGAATAACAACTTTTTCACCATCATCAGGGAAAGCCCGGAAGACTGGCAGGTGCTGATCTTCAGGCGGTTTACGCTGTTCATTCCTCAAAACAACATTAAAAGCATCAACATCTTCAATCACTTCACCCTGGATATTCAGGACAAAGCTTTCGGTGATATACCTGTCGTATAGTTCAACACTGTTATCTTTTGTGGAAATAACACCTATTGATTCCAGCATACTGCGTTTCTTTGCTATCTCAAGATTACGTTCCTGGGCTGGCTGAAGCAATGTAGCTGCAAGGGCAAGCAATGATGCCACAATGACTACCATAATGAATGAAAAAACGAAAATATACCTGTTACTGAAATTTTTCATACCCCCTGAATATTATTTGCCAGACTGGCTCTTTTAAGCCTTTTTTTAATATGTGATTCGATAATATAATAGTCGATCAGAGGTGCAAAGAGGTTCATCAGGAGGATGGCAAGCATCACTCCTTCCGGATAAGCGGGGTTAAGCACCCTGAACAATATCGACAATACACCGATGAGAAAACCGTATATCCATTTCCCCTTCTCTGTCTGTGAAGCAGTGACAGGGTCAGTAGCCATAAAAACAGCTCCGAAAGCAAATCCTCCCATCACAAAATGGTAATAGAAAGGTAATTCCATAAAGGGATTGACGGCAACCAGATTAAGAAGCAGACCCATGGCAAGTCCACCAGCAAAGACACTCAATATGATCTTCCAGCTGCCGATACCGGTAATAATAAGTATCAATGCTCCCAATAAAACAGCTATTGTCGATGTCTCTCCTACTGATCCGGGTATGGTCCCGATGAACATCTCCAGAAAAGAAGGTATACCTGATAATTCTCCGCCAGCTGCATAAGCCAGGGGTGTGGCTCCCGAAAAACCATCTATTATGTTCTCCCCGGCAGTCAGATTATAAGTCCAGACCGTATCGCCGGTCATCCATCCCGGATAACTAAAGAACAAGAAAGCTCTGGCCAGAAGAGCCGGATTGAATACATTCATCCCTGTACCTCCAAAAACTTCCTTGCCCAGTATCACTGCAAAAGCTGTAGACAGGGCAAGCATCCACAAAGGAACATCAACAGGCACTATCAAAGGGATCAGGATACCTGTGACAAGAAAACCTTCATTGATCTCATGGCCTCTAATCTGAGCTGCTATGAACTCTATACCCAGACCTGTGACATAACTGACAATAATCAATGGAAGAATTTTAAGGAAGCCAAACCAAAAACATCTGATAATCTCAGCATCTGCACCTATGGAACGGAAATACTGCAGACCCACATTGTAGGAACCAAATAACAGCGCCGGCACCAATGCTATTACCACAATTATCATGGTACGTTTAAGGTCGATACTGTCGCGTATATGTGATCCCCTTACAGTAACCCTGTCAGGTACAAACAGAAAGGACTCAAATCCTTCAAACACTGAACGGAGTTTTGCAAACCTTCCTCCTTCAGTGAAATGAGGCTTTATCTTATCAATCTTTTTTCGTAAAGAATTCATTATATAATATTTCTCATATTCCTAACTCATTTCCCTGATCATCAGATCAAGACCTTTTCTTATGATAGATTGTATTTCTATCTTAGACGGACATATAAATTCGCAGAGGGCAAAATCTTCCTCTGCAACTTCATAAATACCAAGATTCTCCATAAGATCTATATCCTCAACCAGTATAGCCTTGCAAAGCTGCATGGGATAAATATCCATAGGTAACACCTTCTCGTACTGACCTGTCATCACAAAAGCTCTTTCACCTCCATGAAAGTTAGTATCCGGTGTAAAGGCTTTCTTTGGCAGGAAAGCTGAGGTGAAGGCTCTGGAAAAAGTAAGTTTTTTGTTCCCTGGAAGGGCCCAGCCCAAAAACTCAAAATTATTTCCCTCAGGAATAACAGTTATCTGAGAGTCATAAAAGCCAGGAAAACCATCCCTGCTGATGCGTGTCCCTGTAAGAACATTACCGCTTATATATCTTACATTGTCATTTTCAACATTGCCTTCAACAACAGACGCGACACAGGCTCCTGTAAGTATCCTGTAATAACATGGCTTTGTAACTTCAGAACCGGTAAGAGCTATTATCCTTTCGGGCTTATATATGCCTTCTGTAAAAAGACGGCCAATAGCAATAATATCCTGAAGGTTAACTGTCCATACCACTTCTCCTTTGTTGAGAGGATCAATATGGTGTATGTGCACACCTACGTTACCCGCAGGATGAGGGCCTGAGATATAAGAAATCTCAACTCCTTCAGCATTGCTTAGCACAGGTGAAGTCTCTCCCTTACTATTGAGAACAAGATGAACCTTCCCGTCAGTCAGCTTTGATATTGCCAGTAAACCTGACCTGAACAGTTCTTCTGAAAAATGACTTATTACAAAACTGAGATCGGGAGCCAGAGGAGCTGTGTCAAAAGCTGAAATGAATATAGCTTTGGGCTTTTCATAAGGTTTCGCAATAATATTATAAGGCCTTTGCCTTACAGCAGGCCATAATCCTGATAAAAGAAGTTCACGCGTTATCTCTTCACGGGTAAGTGAAGAAGGATCAGCTTTCGCGAAACAGATATGATCATCGCCTTCCTTTTCTACAATAACTTCAAGTATTTTTCTTCTTTCTCCCCTCTCAACCGATATTACAGTTCCACTTACCGGAGAAACAAATAATATATCAGGATTCAGTTTACTATGAAATAGCGGAGTTCCTGCTTTCACCTTTTCTCCCGCTTTAACATCAAGCTTTGGTATCAGTCCGGGGAAATCAACCGGTTTAACCCCAAACCTCAAAGGATTAACAGCTTGTGCCAAAATCCTTTCAGCAGTACCACTGATCGGAATGTCATATCCTTTCTTCAGTTTGACATGTCTGGGCATATTACAGAGATTTTATTACATATCATAAGGCCATCAGCCGGACATTTTCATTTCACGTCTTCCGTATCCGGAGAAGAATAAATTCAGGTCTGCTCAATGAAAAAAGGGCAAATTATGGCAATCCAAAAATTCATATACAAAAATATAAAAGCTATCGACATTTGTAACTTTAACAAGACAAGTTCTGACATTTTTGCACTATTTTTGCTAACAAGCTCCTGAAAAAAATCAACAAAATGCATAAATTTCTGATGTTTCTCTTCTGTGTGGTAATGTTATCCCGTCATCTGTCGGGAGAGGATACAGGGAATTATTATACTGATGCGGTTTTTGATGAACGCATAAAGACAGTGCAGCTTTATAAGGAAGGCTGGAATCTTTCTTATCCTGTGATGAAACTGTTCAGTGATGAAAAACTGATTCTTCATTTTGATCTTCTGGATGAAAACATTGAAGATTACTATTATACTTTTTACCACTGCAGTAAAGACTGGGTAAAATCTGATGTTTTCTCAAGTGAGTATCTGGAAGGTTTTCCTGAGAACCCTATTGAGGAATTCACAGCTTCATTCAATACAACAGTTAACTATTTTCATTATAAACTTGTGTTTCCCAACGAAAGAGTTAAACTAACCATCTCCGGTAATTACATTCTCTTTGTCTATGCTGACGGCCATCCGGAAGATCCGGTTCTCACCCGGCGCTTTATTATAACAGAAGATGCCGCAAATGTTGAAATCGATATGCACAGACCCCTTGTTTCTTCAAATTATAATACAGGACAACAGGTAGACTTCAGAGTAAATATCGGAGGACTGGACCTGACAGACCCATACAGAAACATCTATTCCTTCATTCTTCAGAATGGCCGTTGGGATAATGCAAAAAAGAATCTTAAACCCGACATTACAGGAGGCAATGAATTAATTTACAACTCATTATCTGAAGAGAACATTTTCGACGCCGGAAATGAGTTCAGATATTTCGATATCAGAAGCATTAAATACCTGTCGGAATACCTTGTTAGCATAGATTATCTGGCACCAAATTATCATATCTACCTAAGACCTTCTGAAAACAGACAGTTAAGACCATATTTTCACTCACAGGATTTCAACGGAAAGTTCTACATAGCCTCAGCTGAAGGCAGGGATGCTGATACAGATGCTGATTATGTTTATGTTTATTTCACTCTCCCTTCATCATACCTCCAATCCGACAGCAGGGTTTATGTGATGGGATATCTAAGCGACTGGAAAACAGGAAAGAATAATATGATGACCTTTAATCAAAGCAAAGGACAGTACGAGTGTACCATGTTTTTAAAACAGGGAGTATATAACTACGAATATATGGTAGTAAGAAATAACGTTCCGTTAACACAGTCCGGGTTTGAGGGCAGTCACTACGAGACTGAAAATGATTATATGATTCTCGTGTACTACAGAAACCCGAGAGATCGCTATGACCGCTTGCTGACCACAGCTTCAGCAAACACTTTCAATAATTTATCCCGCTAAGCACAATCATCTTTTTTTCTGTTTTGCGGTTTAAATTTCTTCAGCCTGGAGGGCTGGACTTCCAATAGCCCCGGTTTCGCCCGGGGCAGTGACAATAACACCAATCCAACCCTGGAAGGGTTGCCTTCAATTATCTTAGTACTGTAATCTACAACCTGGTTAAAATTCCGAAAATTTGATCAAACAAGCAGGTACTCCTCTTTAAAAGGGATCTTGTTTTCTTTTAGAAGTACTGTCATTTCCTCTTTGAATGAAATCTTCCTGTGATGTTCTTCCTGATTTTGAATATAGTGTATAAGAACAGGCTTCATTGAAATATTATACGTAAATGCACCATAACCTGCCTGCCAACCAGGAAATAGCTTAAATAGACGTTTTCCCTTCACCATCATTTCATGGCTGGCCCTTTTTATGTCACGAACAAGACCTGCAAGAGTAATGGTTGTTGAAACATGTGTAAGAATATGTACATGATTTCCACATCCTCCAATCTGGTAAGGATGGCATTCTCTTTTCATCAAAATACCAACAATGTATCCGAAAAGTGAACCTTGATTTTCTTTATTAAGAAATTCTGTGTAGTCTTTACTTCCAAATACTATTTGGTAAAGAATTTGTGTATAAGTTGACATATTTTTATTCCAATTAAAGTGAGCAGCACAACAAATATAAATATTAAAATATGAATTATCAATTTGAAGTCAACCCCTCCAGGGTTGTTGTTATGATGTAATGCACCTTTCCCGGGGTGGAACCCGGGCTACTGGAAGTAAACCCTTCCAGGGTTTTTTTATGCTGTATTACGATATTTTAGTGGTTAATGAAGGTTAACATTAATTACTCCCCATTCTTAGGACCACTATTGGTCTTTTCTTAATTTATTAAAATCATTCTTATGATGATGTAACTTAGTGTTAATTAACCGGAAATAACTCGCAGAGTTATTCTGGTTATTAACACTTTTTCTTTTTTGCTACTTTTTTCTTTTGTTAATAAGTTTTTTTTCTTTTACTATTTATGCTGCCTTTTTGTATAGTTCTGCCGGAATTCTCCTCCCTATACCCTGGTGATGCAATTCGTAATTGTAATAGCTGATATACTCCTTTAGTCCCTGGTATAGTTCCAGACCATCATTAGCCGGGTGCAAGTAAACGTAATCATATTTCAAAGATCTCCAGAACCTTTCTATGAAGATATTATCAATGGCTCTGCCTTTGCCATCCATACTTATAGTGATGCCCTCTTTTGTCAAATGCTCAATCCAGTCTTCACAGGTAAACTGACTGCCCTGGTCAGAGTTTATGATCTCCGGTTTGCCATGTTCTTTAATAGCCTGTTTCAGCACCGATAATGAAGCTTCAGCATCAAGAGTATTGGATATACCCCAGCCAACGATATAACGACTGTAAAGGTCGATTATGGCCGTTAAATAAAGAAAACCGTTCTTCATGGGAATATAGGGGTGAGTAGACCGCAGGAATTTCACCTGCGGCCCCTCGCAAAACCGGACATGAACCTCTCGACTCATCCGGCTCCCATCATCCAGCCTAAGGTACGAGTCCCAAATTCCAATGCACAAATGCATTCGGATACTTGATAGCCAGTCGCTTGAGAACATGCCCAGCTCGCGTCTTATGACGAGCTAAACGTTTGTACTTCCGCATCAACCAACGCGTTAAATAGTCATTCAAGTGTTTCCACAAAGCAGACATCGCTGAGGAATGAAATTTGCCATAATACTGATACCACCCACGTAATATTGGATTGAACATGGATGATAAATCAGATAAGCTCTTGTCACACTTCAATTGAAGGTGCCATCCACGTATAGTTTGTCGCATCGCCTTTAAAGCACTTCGGCTTACAGCGGGTGCAAAGTTCACATAAACCCGGCCATATTTGTCCACCGATTTGCGTGGACGAAAAGTATATCCCAGGAATGTAAACTGAATACATGAATGGTTCTCCTTCCGATTAATGTCCTTGCAGTAAACTATCTTGGTCTTCTGCGGATGCAATTCAAGATTACATTGTAGAAAACGCTCTTGAATTTTTGTCAAAGCAAACTCTGCTTGCGCTTTGCTACGACAATGAATGATCCCATCGTCTGCATATCGACAAAATCGAACGCTCGGAAGACGGGTCTCGACCCATTTATCAAATACATAGTGCAAAAACAGATTGGCCAGTAAAGGACTCACAACCCCACCCTGAGGTGTTCCACAAGTCCTCATTACAAGATTACCTTCTGGCATCTGCATTGGTGCTTTAAGCCAACGCTCAACGTACAGCAATACCCATGGAGTTTTACAGTGCTTTCTGAGCGCTCGCATTAGCAGTGAATGGTCAATATTATCAAACAACCCTTTAATATCAAACTCGATAACCCAATCGTATTCCCAACTCCGACGCCTGACCATGGCAATAGCATCATGAGCGGATCGCCCAGGACGATAACCATAAGAGTTCGCGTGGAAAATTGGGTCAATAACGGGCTCAAGCAGTTGCTTGACCACTGTTTGTGCGATCCTGTCTGCAACTGTCGGCACTCCAAGAATGCGCGCCCCTCCCGATTTCTTCGGGATAGGCACAGCTTTAACAGGCGGAGGAAAGTAGCTCCCAGAACACATTCTATTCCAGAGCTTGTACAGGTTGTTGCTCAGGTTTCCCTCAAATTTCTCAAGAGATTCCCGATCAACTCCTGCTGAGCCTCCGTTTGCTTTTACACTCAAATAAGCTTGCCAAACAAGCCTTTTGGGTATGTTATAAGACTTTGTCATTAATCAATGCTCCTCCCACTATCGCGGTTGACAAAGTTCAATGACTGGATGACGCAGCCCCTTCGCTCCCCCGTCATTACAACGGTCTCAACACTACTACGAGCTGCTCCGCCCCTTGAAGACGCATCACTAATATCGGCCTCGCCTTGGGAGCTTGTGCCTTTCGCTTCACATCGTCTTCGAAGGTTCCCACAGTTCAACGAAAGAGCCTGAATCAGACTGACGTTGCCTCTACGCCGGACACCGTCTGGACAGTAAGCAGGTAACCTCCAAACTAATCCCGGAGCAACATAACTCCCCGGTTTTGATGTCATCTGAGCATTTTCGACGCTTGAACGGCAATTCACGGTTGTTCGTCTTTCTGATTCATACCTGATACCTAATGGCACCTTTTCCGTAACGCTCACGACATAAGCTTTTGACTTACGCCGCTTACGGTGGTTTGCAACCAGCTCCTGCAAGCCGGTGGCGAGGGACCTACCCTCATCTCTAACGCCGCTTAGCTGCGGCACACTAATATCCAAAGTCCATACATGATTAGGGCTGTGAATGTTCAGATTGCGAAGCAGGTAAGGATATTTGTATTTGCCTGGATCAATGATGGTGGTCCGTGGCTTGCAATAAACAGTTTTTAAGCGCATTATCCGCATCAGT